>MDTD01058464.1_pt1 | contig 19528 bp, 20 predicted proteins | sample 811221 | NCBI WGS metagenome assembly MDTD01 (sample SAMN05326646, study PRJNA326480) | marine metagenome | isolation source: seawater | place: Pacific Ocean: South West | collected 2011 | reverse complement strand
TTGAGAACAGGAGAATGCAAACAAACATATAAATAATATTAATGTAGTTAATCTAATCATTTTTTATTCCAATAATTTCTAATCCAGCTTAAATCTTCTGTTATATTATTATTTATCTTTATTTCAGAATTTTTAATATAGCTCTTTATAATATCTATATTTAATGATATATCTAATCTAGCATTTTTTAAAGGAGCTCTATTTTCTGAAATAGTGCCATTTATTAAAGAATGAAAATGGCGCAATTCTCTTCTAAAAGGACTTTCCCAGCTAAGCAGAGGTTCTTTTCTTTGAGGAATTCCATCGTCCATATCTTGAATTAGTAGTGAAGATTGGTTTTTTGAGAAACCTGTTGCGTAAGAAACAGTTAGCCTTTTAGAATCTCCATATATTTTTAGTGTTTCATCAAAGTCCCATAAATCTGGAAGGTCAATCCAGGTAATTATAGCCCTTGCTCCATTTTTATAAGATAAAATAGTATTCACTGCTTTGCAGTAATCACCCTCACCCCAAATTTCAGTTTTTACCACTTTTTCAGGAACACCCATAATTGTTCTTAGCCCATACATATCATGTATTGCACTTCCAGAAATAGTACCGTAGGCACTTCTGATTTGAGGAACATCGTTATTAATTGCTAAGTCAATAGCTTGTTTTCCTTCTTCCTGAGTTTTTTTAATTATGGTCTTAGGTATATCGTTAAACCTCTTTGTTCTGAATTGCTTTACATGTAAATCATTATTTGGATGGATATGTCTTATCTCAACTAGAGAAATATCTTTCATTTTTTTTGATTCACTTAAAGCCATTTCAAAAGCCGGCTCAAAAAGTTTCATATATCCTGTTTGAACAATAACATTATTTTTTTGTTCAGCATCAATTAGTAAATCTATATCTTCTAAGTTTAGAGTTACAGGCTTTTCTATAAAAACATGCTTATTTTTTTCTATTGCTTCAAGAGCAACTTTTGTTTTTGGGTCAGTTTGGCACAATAAAACGGCGTCAATATCTGAATCCAAAAGATCTTTATAGTTAGTAAAACTATTTGGTACTTTCCACCAATTTGAAACATAATTAACAGCTTCCTTAGAAACGTCACAGACACCCGTTATTTCATATTCTTCAGATAATTCAGTTAACCAAGGTATATGATGAACTTGTGCAATAGCTCCACAACCAACTACACCAATTTTTACTTTACTCATAATTAATCCCCCTTCTCATCTGATATATTTGGAGCTAATTCATTCCAAACTTCAGCCAATTTCATAGACTCAATGTAAATATTTATCATCGAATCCCATAATTGATTTCTTAATTTAGATAATTCTTTTTTGTTTTTAATTTTATCTTTATAATTTTCTTCTAATATGTCTTTGATATTGTTCTGTAATAATTCAAAGTCATTTACTTTTTTGACAAGTCTATTTGTTGATTTAACTTGGTTATCAAGCAATTTATCAAAGGGCATTGAAAGCTGATCAGTTAAATCGTAAGAACTGTTTGGCATAAAGCTGTGGGGTTTTCTTTCCCCAAGGGAATTATAAAAAGTGTGAGTAGGTTGAATATGAGGAGTTACAGATAAATACATGATAACGTCTTCGTCTCCAATGACTTCAAATGCATGAGTTTCATTAGGAGCAGCAACACATAATTGTCCTTTAGTTAAAATCCCTTCTTTACCATCAATTAAACCTTTAACTTTTCCTTGTAAAATTAAAAATATTTCATAACCCACGTCATGGGAATGGCCGTTTGCTTTGTCAAATAAATTTTCAGGATTATCTTCAGCTTTCATATGAAGAAATCTTGATCTAATTTCAGCAGTTACTAAAATATTCTTTATATCTTTTTTGTAGTCATAAATTGGGAAAGACATCAATACTCCTTAATATTAAAATTCTCTAACAAAATGATTTTCAGATTTTTTATTCATTTTGAATTTTGGATTTATATATACTTCATTTTCAAGGTCGTTCAAAATTTTTTCATCTAGCTCATCCCACAATGTTTCGGGGTTAGGTCTTGGAATTGAACCAACTAATAATTTTGTATACGGGTGTTGTGACTTATTAATGACTTTAACAACATCGCCTGATTCTACAGAAACACCCCTGAATAGAACCATAATGTTGTTACAAATTTGATAAACTGTCGCTAAATCGTGGGAAATATAGACAATTGCGATTCCTAGTTCTTTATTTAAATTTCTCAAACTTTCCAGTATTGTTGCTCTTAATGAGGCGTCAACCATTGAAACTGGTTCATCTGCTAAAATCACCTTTGGTTTTAAGAGCAATGCTCTTGCAACCATTATTCTTTGTCTTTGACCACCACTTAATTGATGTGGATATCTCCCAAGAGTCTCGTCAGGTCTTAAACCAACCATTTCTAAAACTTCTAAAATAAGTTTTTTTGCATGATCAGTATTTTTAGCCATTTTGAATTCATTTACTGGAGTATGTAAAACATGATCCACTTTATAAAACGGATTATAAACTTCAAAAGGATCCTGAAAAATAGGTTGAACCTCTCTTCTAAAATTTCTTTTTTCATCTTTATTCATTGTGGATATGTCTTGGCCTTGGTATAAAATTTGACCTTCAGTTGGTTTTAAAACTCCTAGTAAAAGTCTAGCAAGAGTTGTTTTTCCACTACCACTCTCTCCTGCTATAGCAGTCAAATCAGCATTACTTTTACTTGATTTACCATTTAATTCAAAATCAATAGACTTTAAGGCCACTGTTTCATTTCTATTAAATAAACCTCCACCAAATATTTTCGTTGCACTTTTTACTTCAAATAATTTAGTCATAATTCAATTCCATTACACCTTATAATTTACACATGTTTTACATTCAGAAAAAAAGTGGCCTTCATCTTTTTGAATCCAGTTTGGAGATCTTTTTGATACTTTGCCAATTCTTAGACAGAATGAACAGCCTGGATCAATATTTAATAATGATGGAGGCAGACCCCCAATTCCAGAAAGCCTGTCTTTTTTGACATCTATGTCAGGCAAACTTTCTATTAACATTCTTGTGTATGGATGCAAAGGTTTTTTGAATACTTTCTTTACATCACCTAATTCAACCATTCTTCCTGCATACATTACCCCTATTCTATCTGCAAATTGTGCTACAAGACCCATATCATGACCAACTAAAACTACAGAAGCTTCAAGACCTTTTTGTAGCCTACCTAATGTAATCATCACCTGTCTTTGAACTATTACATCTAAGGCACTAGTTGGTTCATCAGCAACAATAACAGAAGGATCAAGGCATGTTGCAATGGCCATGGCAACCCTTTGCTTCATACCTCCACTCAATTCGTGAGCATACATATTAGCTACATTTTTATTCAACCCAACCCTTTCAAGTAATTCACTAATTTTTTTATCCTTTTCCTTTTTGTCTAATTTGATTCCATGGTCTTCCATTCCGTCAACCATTTGCTCTTTAATTTTAATTACTGGATTTAATGCATTCATAGCACCTTGAGGAATTAAAGCAATATCATTTAATCTTGATTTTCTTATTTCTTTATCATTGAAACTGGAAATCTCTTTGCCAGATAAAAGAATCCTACCTTTAACGATTTTTCCTGGGGGAGGTGTTAAGCCCAACATAGTCATTGATAAAGTGCTCTTTCCAGATCCAGACTCACCAACTAATGCTAACCTTTCTCCTTTTTTTAAAGAAAAAGAAACATCTTCAACTGCTTTAACTATTCCTGAATCAATTTCGTAATGTATACTTACGTCTTCGATGCTTAATACAGAACTACTTTTAGACATTGTCATAGTCTTTTCCTTAATCTTGGATTAGCCCACTCATCTAATCCAGCAGTTATTAGAAATAATCCAACAAACATCATTATTATAACTGCAGTAGGCGCACCCCACCACCACCACATTCCTTGAATTAAAGATCCATAGTAAATGTTCCAATAAATTGTCATTCCCATTGTATTTGTATCAAAAGGCCCTAGGCCTAAAGCTTCAAGGCCAATTGAAGCTAGAATTCCTGCAGCTACTGCTAAAACAAATTGAGATACAATAAATGGCATTATATTTGGTATAAGTTCAACGAAAATTATTTTTATTCCACTCATCCCAGAAAGTCGGGCTATATCTACATAAGTCCTTTCTCTCATTGTCAAAACCTGAGCTCTGATAGTTCTTGTAGGACCAACCCATGCAAGAACTCCTACAACAAGCGCCATTTGACCGACACTCAAACCTCCTTGCCCAATCGCCAAAGCTATAACAATTAATATCATAAGTCCTGGGACAGTAGTCAAAGTATCAACAATAACTCTAATTACTGCATCTACTGTTCCTCTGTAATAACCTGCTACAAATGCTAAAATTGTTCCAACTATCGTTCCAAATGCACCAGCGAATAGGCCAATATACAACGTGAGCGGTACACCAACCACCATAACTGCAAGAATGTTTCTTCCTTGCGGATCAGTTCCTAAAGGATATTCTAAAGATGGAGATTGAAGGTGGGGCACTGATAGGGCTTTAGCCATTTCTGGAGATACATATAATCTAGCTAAAACCCAAAATAAAATAAGAGTAAATATTATTGCAAAACCGTAAGCAAGCATAATATTTCTTCTTGTATACCTAAAAAAACTAATAAGAGTATTTTTCATTGGATTATTATTCTTTATTCTCGTAGTTTATTCTTGGATCTATAAGAGGATAAAGTAAATCAATTGCAAGCATACTTATTCCAATAGAAACTATTATTGTAAAAACTAGACCTTGTATTAAGAAATAATCAAAAGCCTTTATGGCATTTAATAATGTAATCCCTAAGCCTGGATAACCGAAAATAACTTCTACTAAAACCAATCCAGATAAAAAGTGCCCCAATGAAAGAGCAAATGCAGTAGTTTGAGGAAGAATAGCATTTCTTATTGAATATCTAACAAATATTCTTCTTGGATTTAATCCTTTTGCTTCTGCTTGAATCATATAATCCTCGCCCTGCATAGTTATCATCATCGCTCTCATTCCAAGTGCCCACCAACCTATAGATACAATTAAAATTGATATTGCAGGCAATATTGAATGTTTTATTATTGAAAATGCAAATGTCCAACTCCATCCAGGAAATAAACCTCCTTCATAACCCCCAGAAAAGGGAAACCAAGGTATTCTAAAAGCAAATAAATAAATAAAAACCAATCCTAGTAAAAAATAGGGTATTGCTGAAAATGTAAATAAGAAAGGTAAAAGAGTTTTGACGTAAGTAGGTGCTCTTCCCCATGCCATTACAGCGCCGAGGCCACTACCTATTACAAATGCAATTACGGTAGTAGTTACACCTAAACCTATAGTCCATGGCAACGCATCCATTATTATTCTAGAAACAGGAGTGGGGTATCTCAAAATTGAATAATTAAATTTAAAACGCGCAGTGTCCCATAAATATCTAAAATATTGTTTATATATCGGTTGATCCAATCCAAATTTAGCATTATATATTTCTGCCATTTCTTTTATACCGACTTGAGCAGAACCACCACCCTGCATTTCCTTTTGCAATTTAAGTGCAATAGGATCTTGTTGCGAAAATTTTGGAAGAAGGAAATTAACCGATGCCGCAACCCATAGTATCAATATAAATAATCCTACTCTTTTAACAATATAATTAATTGTCATTGAATTTTCCTTAACTTTATTTTAAAAGCAGGCTGAAAAATTCAGCCTGCTTTTAAAGATTTTACTTTGATAATTTAAATTATCAAATTTATTCTACTGGCTCTAAATTTTGCAGAATCATGTGGAATCCTAAATGAGTAAACAACCCATTCATGTATCCATTTCCTGCTTGAGGCCAATTAGTCCAATATTTTGTACTCATCGCAGGACGAGTCAAAAATTGTACAACCTGGATGTCTGGAAGGTCTTCAAACCATACCTCCATCGCTTTTCTAGAAACACTAATAATTTGTTCCCTGTCACCTGAGTCTATTAAAGCTAATTCATCAACAGCTTTGTCAAACTCTGGATTACTGTAATTGTAGAAGTTTCCTTCATTTCCAGTGTAGTAAAGCAATAAAGACAGATAAGGATCTCCACCTTGTGCTCCATTATGACCAAATATTGCACATGTGTATCCACCATCATCAATAGATTTACCTGAAGTCATTAATGCGTATGCATCAACTGGTTCAGAATATGTTGATTTAATTCCAGCCTTTTCAAGTTGCGCTGAAATAACAGGTCCTTGGTCAGAGAAAATACCGAAACCAAGTATGTCACATGTGACTACCCCATCTGCATTTTCCCAGTAACCATCTGAATTCTTTGTGTAACCATTAGACGTCATTAAAGCATCAGCTTCAGCTGGAGCGTAAGCATTAGTCGGATACTGATCATAAAGATCACTTAGTGCTGCTTCAACATCTTTAAATCCTCCGAAAGGCGGCCATGGCCAAGCAGATAGGGAACCGTGACCACTGAATGCAACTTCAATAATCTGGTCTCTGTCTAAATACTTGCTTAATGCCCATCTAACATCCCTTTTTCCAAGGTGTGCGTCAAGGTTATTTGTAACAATTGATGTTGGCCACCATGATGCATGACCGAATGGTCCAGGGTCTGAAGAACCATTACCAGACCAGCTCACAACGTTTTCACTTTGTGACTGAGCAGTTTTAAACTGTTCTGCCTGAAGGTCACCAGTTGAATCAATTTCACCAGTAATTATTTGTTGTGTCCAAACACTTTGGTTGGTAGACGGAAGGTTTATCCATCTTTCAACTTTTGGCAATTCTTGGAAACCAGTCTTGCATGCCCACCAATCATCACATTCAGTTACTCTGTCAATGATTCTTTGGTTAGGGTCTGCAAAAGAAACTCTCCAAGGACTGGTTGTAATAGGCCAACCTTTATCTAAATCAAAATGCTTGAAATCTGGCCAAGCATAGTTTTCAAAAATGTGTTTTGGAACTATAAAGATTCCTGAATCACCCTTATAAGAAAGAAATGAATGGAATTTTGGAGCTGGCTGAGTAAACTCGATTACTACAGTTGTATCATTTTCTGCAGTAGCTATATCCAAAAATCTTTCAAACTCTGCACCATATCTAACTTCTGCACCGTAATCTGCAAGAGTATTAAATGTGTATGCAACATCTTCAGCAGTCATAGGAGTACCATCACTCCAGAAGATTCCATCTCTTAAATTATAAGTAAGGCTCATTAAGTCATCGCTATATTCAAAGCTTTCTGCAAGCCATGGGTACCAAATGTCATCATGCCCATCGTAGTAGTACAATGGTTCATAGAATAAACCAACACCCTTTTGGTGTGTACCACCAACTGCGTACATGCTCCAAATATCATATGCTGTATCATCTTGCGGAAGACCACTTGTCTTAACAGTTCTATTTCTTGGAACTACTTTCTGACGAGTTGCTACCTCAACCACTTTTTCTACCTCTTTAACAACTTCCACTTCTTTCACCACTTCTTTTTCTACCTCTACCTCTTTAACAACTTCCACTTCTTTTACTACTTCAACAATTTCAGGGTCACTACTACAAGCTACCAAAGCTATCAAAGTAAGTATAGATATCAGCAAGGTATTAAATATTTTATACATAAAATTTCCTTCCCGTAATTTTTTTAATTAATAAGATTGTAACAACAAGACCCAATTTGTAAAATTTTTTTAATAATTTGTAAAAAAATTGTTTCTTATATAAAAATAAATAATCATTATTTATATATTAAATTTATTATGAGCAACAATTTAGATAACAATAAATTAAATTTAATCACTAGGGATGGTGGATTTTTTAATCAATTTTTTATTGACGCAGGTGAAAAATTTAGAAAATTACACAATGAAAAATTTTCTGTTAATGTCGTTGAAAAAGAAGTTCATTCTTTATATTTGGAAATGGTAAAAAATAATGGAATGTTGGGTCCAGAGTATGATTTGATGAATGTTGTAACAGATTGGTTTCCAGAAATTATAGATAACAATTTAGCAGTTAACTTAAATGAATTTATAATAGAAAATCCAATAGACGGATGGCCAGATGCATGGCCTAAAAGCCTAATGTCATTACAGGAAGATAATGGAAATTTTTATGGCATTCCTTTTCATGACGGACCAGAAGTTATGATTATAAGAAAAGATTTATTTAATAACTTAGAGCTACAAAAATCATTTGAAGATTTAAATGGATATCAATTAAGTTCTCCAAAAACTTGGGATCAATTTATTGATATAGCCAAGTTTTTCAATAATCCAAAAAATGAAATGTGGGGAACAATAATTGCTGGTCTTCCGGATGCACACAACAACGTTTATGATTTTTTAATACAGCTTTGGAGCAGAGGCGGAAATCTACTTGATAAAGAAAACAAATACGCTGTTTTTAATAATGATATTGGTGAAGAGGCATTAGAATTTAATGTGGATCTAATATATAAGCATAAAGTTGTCCCTAAAGAAGCGCTTTCTATGGATTCAGGTGGTTCAGGTTTTTTCTTTGCAGATGGAAAGGCTGCAATGATGTGGAATTGGATTGGATTTGCATCTATGGCTCAAACTTTGGAAACTTCCAAAGTTAAAAAAAATATTGAATGTCATTTAATACCCACATCCTCAGAAGATATAAAAAATATTTCATTAAATGTTTATTGGACAACATCAATCGCAAGCGGTTCAAAAAATAAATCCCTCGCTTATGATTTTTTGAAATTTTGTGCTTCTGATGAAATGGATTTGAAAACAACAACTTATGGGCTTTCTGGTGTAAGAAAAAATACATGGAAAAATCCAAATCTTCTTAAAACGAATCCAGAATATTCGATAATGGAAAGATCGCATGATGTATCTAAAACTATGCCCAAAATAACAAAGTGCACTGAAGTAATTGAAATATTAAATCTGATGGTGGATGATGCTTTAAACTTAAAAAAATCTCCAAAAGATTCGATAGAGTATTATTCTGAAAAAATAAACAAGCTTTTAGATAAATAATGGATTTAGGTATAAAAAATAAAATTGCATTTGTTACTGGTGGCAGTAAAGGAATTGGTAAAGAATGTGTAAAATTTTTGGCAAAAGAAAATGTAAAGGTCGCATTCTGTGGCAGGAATGAAATTGATTTAAAAAAACTACAAGATAAATTAAAAAATCAAGGCCTCGATACTTTTGGCTTTGTTGCTGATTTAAGCATTGAAGAAAATAGAAAATTAGCATTTAAAGAAGTTAATGAGAAATATGGAAAAATAGATATATTAGTTAATAATGTTGGGGGTGGCAATGAATCTAAAGGCGGATCTGTAATTGTTCAGTCTCAAGAAGATTTTAAAAAAGTTTTTGACTTAAATTTTTATGTTCACATGGAATTAATGAAATTGGTGATACCTGATATGAAAAAGAATAAATGGGGTAGAGTCATTAATATATCTTCTGTTAATGGAAGAGAGTATATGGGAAGAAGTGCAGCTTACATGACAGCCAAATCAGCATTGATTGCAATTACAAAAGATGCAGCTGTAGAGTTAATTAAGTATGGAATTTGTGTTAATTCAATAGCACCTGGCATGATTTTGCATGAAGGGTCTGGATGGGAAGAATTTATAAAAAATAATCCAAAAAATAAAGTTGATGATTTTATAAAAAATAATTTGCCATCTGAAAAATTTGGCTGGCCTGAATCTGTTGGTGCAACTGTTGCATATTTAGCTTCAGTGCATGCAGATTTAATTTCAGGAGCATGCCTAAATATTGATGGAGCACAAACAAAGAGTTTAATTTAAGGAGTTATTATGAACATTCTATTCATAACTGGTGGAAGACACCCTTATCATTTAACGACACCAATTATTTCAAAATATTTAAGGAATATTGGTCATAAAGTTAGAGTTACACGTTCTGCAAAAGAATTAAATCAGGTTCCTTTACTGAAATATGATGTTATTGTAATGAACAGTAGAAGAGGGGGAATAGATGAAGGTGAAACACCTAAGAATAGAAGAATACCTCGTGTCCCTGCAAGTGAGAGAAATAATGATTTTACAGATACTCAAAAACAAAATTTTAAATGGTTTGTTGAAACTGGAGGAGGATTAGTATCCATACATATTTCTCCTGACTCATGCCCTGGATGGAAGGAATGGATGGATGTAGTTGGAGGAGGTTGGGTTGGACTACAGCAACCTGCCACTAAAAAGGGTCAACCAGATAGCACCCACCCACCATTTGCTCGTTTTTTAGTAAAGATAACTGATAAAAAGCATCCATGTGTTAAAGGTGTTGAAGATTTTTACACAGATGACGAGCTTTATTATAATCTGCAACTTCCAAATAATTTTAAAGCATTTATGGAAGCTGAATATGATGGAAGATCACATCCTATGGGATATTCAACATCTTATAAGGAAGGAAAAATTGTACACATCCCATTAGGTCATTCTGGGGTGAGTGTAGATAACCCAAGCTTTTTAAAGGTTGTAGAAAATTCAATTCAATTTGTTTCAAAGAAAAGTTAGAAGTAAGGAGTAATAATGAGACAACTTCCACACAAAGAATATGACGGTTACCGAAGTCCAGGAATTAGATTAAGAGAACCGTTACTTAAAGACGTTGCTTATGAAAATACAGAAGATGAAACTCCATTTATAACTGCTTATCATTCTTTTGATAAAGCGCATGTTTTAATGTTGGCAGAAAATAAAATAATTCCTCAAGATGATGCAAAACAAATATTATCTGAATTTAGAAAAATGGATAAAGAAGGAGTTGAAAAGGTTAGATCTAAACATGGTTGGGGACTTCACTCTGGAGAACATTTTTTGATTAGAACTTTAGGGTATGACGTAGGTGGAAGAATTCATTTAGCAAGATCTTCTGGAGACCTTGGTCAGGTTTCTGCAAGAATTCATACAAGAAATCAAATTTTAAAATGCATTCCTCAAATGGTAAGTTCTCTTAAAACTTTAGTTGAATTTTCAGAAAAACATAAAACGATATTAATACCAGAATCCACACATGGATTGCACGCTCAAGTAACAACCCTTGGTGCGTATTCGTTGATGTGGGCTTATGGCTTACAAAGAGATATTGAAAGATTTCAGAATTCTTTTACAAATACCAATTTAAGTCCAGCTGGGTCAGCCATTGGCACAGGTTCTCCTTTTCCGGTTAATAGAAAAAGAACCGCAGAATTGTTGGGGTTTGATGGAATCGTAGAAAGCACTTTAGATTCTATACTTGGTTCTGATGATTATTTGCTTGAATTTATTTCAAATCTGGGAATTCTTTGTTCCCACACTGGTAGGTGGGCAGAAGATTTAGCCTTTTTTTACAGCGATGATATGTTGGTAATTGATTTGCCTGACAGATTTTGTCACACAAGTAGCATTATGATGCATAAAAAAAATCCTGTTGCGCTTGAACATATGAGAAGCACTACGTCTGCTTCAATTGGAATAGTTTCAGGTGCTTTTGCTTCAGCTAAAAGTAAAACTGGGCCAGCTGAGAGCGGTAATTTAACATCTTCTCCAATTGGTTTAAACAATATAATTAATTTAGTTTTGAGAGACTTAGGATGGATAGATTCTATGCTTCCAGATATAACTATTAGAGAAGAGTATGCTAAAGAAAAAATATCATCAAGATGGTCCATTGCTACTGAAATAGCAGCGCAAATAGTTAAAGTAAAAGGTTATCCATGGAGAATTGCACATCAATGCGTAGGGATTATGGTTAGGCTTGCAGAAGAAAGAGGAATTAAATCTAAAGATACAACAACAGAACTTCTTGACGAAGCATCACAAGAATATTTTGGAAAAAAAATAGGACTATCTAAAGATGAATTCAATTTTTCTTTGGATCCTTTAAATTCTGTACTAACTAGGATTGTCGATGGTGGGCCTAATCCTGATCATACTGAAAAAATGTCAAATGAATTGAGAGAAAAAATTAAAACTTACGATATTTGGTTTGAAGAAAAAATTGAAAAGATTAAAGAATCTGATGTGAATCTAAATAAAGATATCGATAAGTTCTTAAAATCTAACTAAGGAGAAATTATGAAGTATGTAAATTTTGGAAATAGTGGAGTAAAGGTTTCACCTATCGCTTTAGGGCTTGGGTTAAGAGGTGAATCAGATCAGAAAAGGGCAGAAAAGTTTATAAGAAGTACATTTGATCTAGGAATTAATTTGATTGACTGTGCTAATGTTTACGGATTAACGGATGATAGAAGATTTGCAGGTTCTTCTGAAGAAATGCTAGGAAGGGTTATAAAACCTATCAGAGACGATGTAGTGATAACTTCAAAAGTTACTGGACCAGTTGGTCTTGGTCCAAATGATTATGGAAGCTCGAGATACCATATTATGAGAGAAGTAGAAAGGTCCCTCAAAAGACTTAATACTGACCATATTGATGTATATATTTTGCATGGCCCTGATGAAAGCACTCCTCTAGAGGAAATTATTAGAGCAATGGATGATTTAGTTAGTTCAGGAAAAATTCTTTATGCGGGTTGTAGTAATTATAAGGCTTGGGAGATCATGAGAGCTCTAAATATTTCCGAAAAGACAAATTCTACTTCTTTTATTACCATGCAAAATCCTTACAGTTTAATGAATAGGCAGCTGGAAGAAGAACATTTTAGTTTAGCTAAATATAGTGGTGTTGGCATTATGGCATATAGCCCTTTAGGAATTGGCCTTTTAACAGGCATGTACGATTCAAAAAAGGGTCCTGAAGATGGCACTTTATGGGCAAGAAAAGGGTATATGAATGAAGGTGTTTATTCCAAGCTAATGAATAATAAAGTTGTAAGTTTAATAGAATCACTTGTTAAAATTTCAAAAAAAAGAGAGTCTACAGTGGCACAAATTGCTCTATCATGGGTGCTTAGTCACCCTGAAGTTTCTGTTGCCATATCAGGTGCCGATCAAATAGAACAGATTAAAGAAAATATTTTAGCAGTTGATATTGAGCTAAATAATAGTGAAATTAGTGAATTAAATGATAGATCAAAAGGTTTAAATTATGTAATTGATGGTGCAAAGCCAGAAGATATTTAAATATTAATTTATAACGAGAACATAAAGGAGAAATATTATGGCAGATTTAAAAGGAAAAAAGATAATAGTTACTGGGATTTCTTCTGGTATTGGCAAAGCAACTGCAGTAGAAGTGGCTAAATCAGGCGCTCAATTATCTGGATTCGATATAAATCAAGAAGAAGGAAGTAAAGTTGTAGAAAATATAGTTAAAAATGGTGGAAATGCTAAATTTTTTAAAGTAAATACCAGCGTTGAGAGTGAAGTTAAGGAAGCAGTAAACCTTTCAAATCAGTGGATGGGAGGCGTTGATGTATTACTTCAAATTGCAGGAATAATGGGAGGCGCAATGGTTGATATAAGAGATTTAGAAGAAGAAGTTTGGGATAATGTAATCGACGTAAATCTTAAAGGTTCCTTTTTAATGACTAAACATGTGTCAAAAATAATGATACCAAATAAGAAAGGAGTTATTGTGCTTACAGGGTCAGGTGCTGGAACAACCGGAGGTAGTGCATCATATGCTTACGGTTCAAGTAAAGGAGGCACACATGGATTAGCGATGGTACTTGATTATCATGTTTCAAGACACGGTATAAGAATTAATGATGTTTTGCCAGGTAGGGTTAGAACTGGAATAACTACAAAGGGTGCTAAACCTGAAGACATAAAGCTTCTTGTAGAGCCATCAAAAGTTGCGGAAGTATACGCATTTTTAGCTAGTGATTCAGCTGATTACGTTAGAGGCACGATAATAACCAAATAATGAAATTGACTAAAAATTTAATTTCAGAATTTAATTCTCCTATTTTAATTCCAAAAAATAGGAAAAGAATAGTTATTATTGGTGCTGGTGGAATAATTAAGGATGCTCACTTACCTGCATATAAAAAATATAATTTTGACGTCGAAGGTATTTATGATATCGATATAAAAAGAAGTAAAAAAATCTCAAATCTTTTTTCAATAAAAAAAGTTTTTAGCACTTTAGATGAAGCCTTGGAAACTAATGATGTTGTATTTGATATTGCTGTGCCACCCTCTGAATTAATAAATATTATTGAAAAGTTAAAAGATAATTCAATATGTTTATTCCAAAAACCATTTGGTGTAAATTTAAAAGAATCAAAATATTTAAAAAAAATATGTGAACAAAAAAAAATTATTGCTGCAGTAAATTTTCAATTAAAATTTAGCCCGATGATGATGGCAGCAAAAAAAATTATAGATTCTGACTTTATAGGAAACATATTAGATGTTGAAGTTAATTTAAACACTCATACTCCTTGGGAACTATGGCCATTTTTAAAAGACTTGGAGAGGGTAGAAATACCGCTTCATTCTATTCATTATTTAGATTTTATAAGGTCAATTTTAGGAATGCCTAACGGAGTATATTCTAAATCAGTAAAACACATAAATGTTAATGATTTGGCTGATTCTAAAAGTAGTATTATTTTGGATTATGGAAAAGAAATTAGATGTTGTTTATCATTAAATCATAATCATTATTTTGGAGAAAAACATTCTTCAGCTTTTGCTAAGATTGAAGGGCATAAGGGTGCAATTTTTATTGAATTAGGTTTATTGCTTGATTATCCAAAAGGAAAACCTGAAAAAGTTGAAGTTATATCAAAAAAAATAAATAAATGGAATGATATACCTATAAATGGAAGCTGGTTTCCAGATGCATTCGCTGGAACAATGGCAGAATTGCAAAGGTATGTAAATAACGAAATAACTGATATGTCACATTCTTTAGATAATTCTATTGGGACAATGAAAATGGTTGAAGCATGCAAATTATCAGATGAATCTGGTTCAATAAAAATTTAAATTGGAGATTGAAATGAAATTTAAAAATAAGGTTGCTTTAGTAACGGGCGGTGCTTTGGGGATTGGGGGAAGTATTTCTAGAGAATTCGCAAAAAAGGGAGCAAGTGTTGTAATAGTTGATATTAATGAAGAAGAATCAGTTAAAAATAAAAAAAGAATTGCTGAATTTGGGGGTGAGGCTGAAGTTTTTATCGGGGATGTAAGTAATGCTGAAGTAATAAAAAAAATGATTAATTTTGCTAAGGATAAATATGGGAGGTTAGATTATTTAATCCAAAATGCTTTTGGAGTTTCGGATCCTGATTCTTCATTGTCTGGTTCAGCAATGACAGTAAGTGAAGAATCTTGGGATAAAGGAATGGCACTTTTAACAAAGTCACTTTTTTTAGGAGCTAAATATGCAGCTGATGAATTAATTAAAAATAATGGAGCTATAGTTAACATGGCATCTGTGCACGGTTTAGTAAATCAACAAGAAAATTTAATTTATGAATCTGGGAAGACAATGGTTATAGGAATGACGAGGCAAATGTCATGCGATTTTGGACCAAAAGGGGTGAGGGTCAATTGCATATGTCCAGGTTTAATAATTACTGAAAAAACTGAAAAACTTTGGCCAGAAGATTCAAATTTAAGAAATTTTTTTAATCAGCAATATTTAGTAAGAAGAACAGGAAAACCTGAAGACATAGCTAATGGAGTTTTATTTTTATGTTCTGAAGAATCATCTTTTATTACTGGCCAAGCATTAGTAATTGATGGCGGGCTTACTATTCAAATACAAGAAAATTTTGGAATTAATCAGGCAAAATATGCATTGCAAAATCCTGATATTCCAACTTTTTAAATACCAAGATTTAAGCTGGATTAGAAATTATTGGAATAAAAAATGATTAGATTAACTACATTAATATTATTTATATGTTTGTTTGCATTCTCCTGTTCTCAAGAACCTGTTGTCTCTCAAGAAAGTTCTGGTGAAGAACAAGAACAAGTAGAAGTATTTAATTTTGAACAAGTTCGTGATGATGGAAAAGTTTATTCGTCTGATGACTTTTTCAATGCAGGTTTCAATGAATATAAAGAATACAATGTATCAAAATTAACAGATGCAACTGAAGCATGGTATGGATATTGGGGTCCAGATGAAGATAGTGAAAAATATTATGAATTGAGATTCTACCCTGATCATGCAACTGCGGTATCTACAGGTACAGCTTTTGCAGAAGATGATACAGGCGAAGATGCAAAACTAGGGAGACAAGAAACAATGTGGAGAGTTGGGTTAGCAGACAGGAAAGTTAATTCTTCTTGTGAATATTCTCATGGAAAAGTTGGGACAGGAAGCAGTAGATGTGGAAAAAAAGAATACAAATATCCAGAATATGTAATATTTTCTAATTTAATCATGTTATGCGGAGGAGCAGATGTGAAGGATGCAGTAAAGAATTGTGAAGCTTTATTTAATACTTTAAATAATGTAAATTAAAAAATTATGGATGAAAATAATTCTCAAACCGAAAGTTTAATTGACTATTCACTTTTAAAAGAACTAGCCGAAAATTATATACCAATCGCTGAAGTGATTAGGCTCAAATATCACCCCTACTACAATGCTTTAGATGCAAGATCTGAAGATGAATCTGCAAAATTAGACGGTTACGGAAATAGAAGATAAATTTTCCTAATGTTAAAAGCTAATTTTTTTCTTTTAGTTGGGGCAAATAGTATAGCTTTTTTATGCTGGAATGTTAGAACATATTTAATTAACTGGTATGTTTTGAACGAAACAAATTCTACCTTTATGGTTGGAATAATCTCAGCGATTCCATCGTTAATAGCACCCTTTTTTTCACCATATGGAGGAAAGTTAGCAGATCAATTTTCTAAAACTTTAATTTTTTTATTATCAAGAATTGGTATTTTAATAACTTTTATAATACTTGCATTTTCTATTGATCTAGACATTTTGCCATGGATTGGGATTATCGTTTCTTTTGTGCTTTATGGAATAATTGCAGGCGTAGAAATCTCATCTTCAAGAAGTCTTATTATTGATACAGTAGGCATTAATAATATAACCATTGGTAATTCAATTATGGAGTTTTCTACTAACACACTTAATACCTTAGGGCCATTGTTAGTTGTATTATTTTTTTCTAACATTGAAGATACTTCAAGTTTTTATTCATTAATAGTAGCAGGTTTAATTAGTCTAATCTTTGCTTTTCTTTTATTTATAAGATTTAAAAGTCCAGAAAAAAATGAAGAAAGTGATAAGTTAAAATATTCAGTTTTTGAAGGATTTATATATGCATACAGTGATGTAAATATTAGGATACTTTTAATTTTGACATCCTCAGTAATTTTTTGGGGTATGTCACAACCATTAATACCTAAAATTACTAGAGATGTATTAGGTTCAGATGGTACTGGATATGCCTTGCTACTTGCAAGTGCAGGTTTAGGAGGAATATTAGCAACAATTTTATTGCCTATATTTTCACGCATATTACGTAATTCATCTGGGATTGTTATATCAATAATAATTTATTCTATTTCATTAATAGCTTTTTCAGTTACGTCTTCAATGTTGTTATCTATAATATTTCTAGCAATTTCAGGATTTACTTACACTATTTGGTTTACAGTTATTATAATTTTGCTTCAATCATTGCCTAAAAAGGAGTTTAAGGGAAGAGTTATAGGTTTATTTTTTACATTTATACAGGTGTACGGAATTGGTTTTATATTAGGTGGAATACTTGCAGACAATTATGGAGTTAAGTTTACAATATTTCTTTCTTCAATTTTATTAATATTTATTAATTTGTTGCCATACATGATTTCAAAAGAATTTAGAGATTTGAAAAGTTAATTTTTAAATTATTTTAAATTTTTCAAGAAGAGTAAATGAAAGTGATAAATCTTCAAGAGCTACACCTTGCGATTCAAAAATAATTAATTCTGAATCAATAAATTTATTCTCATTAATTACTTTGCTTAATTCTTTAGTTTTGTTCCAAATCATTTCTGATTTTTTACCTTTAAATTGTAAAATATCTCCACACTCTATTTTTGCTTGATCAATATCATCCACAACTACTACATCAGATTTTAGTAAAACACTTTTATCAAGTTCTGATTTTGAGCTAAAATTACTTCCTGCCGCAATAATACATAATTTATGATCAATATCATCTATTTTTAATACTGGGCTAGGAGAATTTGTTATAGTAATAGCAATATCTTTATTTGATAAGCAATCCTTAATATTTTCAGATGACCTTATATCTATTGATAATTTTTTTGACATTTTCTTGCAAAAATTATTCAAATTTGTCTTATTTCTTGAAAATACACTACATTCATTTATCTGTTTAATTTTTGAAATTGCTTCAAGTTGGGTTTCAGCCTGAAAGCCTGAACCAATTATACCTAGATTTATTTCTTTATTTCTGACAAGATATTTTGCTGCAATTCCTGATGCAGCTCCTGTTCTTAATTGGCCAAGCCTATTGGCTTCTATTACAGAAAGTAGTTGATTATTTTTTAAAGAATAAATCAAAATATGAAAACTTATCCCTTTAGATCCAGCAACATAAGATTTAAATCCAACTATACCCTTTTCTTCCCAGCTTGCAGCCATCAAGTTAAAATTTGAACCTTCAATATCAATTCTTCTCCTTGGAAGATTTATTATATTATTTTTGCTTTTAGCTATAAAACCTTTTTCAACAGCATATAGTGCATCATCAATTGAAATTTGCTTATTAACATCGCTTTCATTAAAAAATTTAAACATTAATTAATAATTTAATAATATATAAGTATAAAATCAATAATTAAATTTTTTAATGAATAAAATTTTAAAACCTTTATTAATAGTAAATATATTTGCTGTCATGATTTATTCGTGTAACGAACCCATACAGATCGAGCCAACGCCAATGCCAACTGTTGAAAAAATAAAATATGAAAAAATATTTAATAATAAATCTATTTTAAGTATTAAAAATTTTACTAATGCTAATTTTCAAATTTATAAAGATTACGATGTTAGCAAATTACCAGAAGCTTTAAGTGCAACTTATGGATTTTGGAAAAATAAAACATCGAAAGATAATGAGTATGCAATTTATTATGAAATTAGGATTTATGAGAGTCACGAAAAAGCTACCAATAAAGGTAAGTTATACGCAGATGATGTTACAGGCGCAGAGGCTATCCTAAAAAGATCAGAGAGCTTATGGAGAGTTGGCCTAACAGATAGAAAAAGACTTGGAAAAGGTTTTGGTGGAGAAACTTGCAGTGGAAATGGTTGCAAAGAACTTCCAAAATATTATGATTATCTTATTTATAACAATACTTTAATTTTATGTGCTGGATTTACAAGCAATGAATCTTTGAAAAATTGTTGGGATTTAGTAAATAATTTAGAAAAATAAATATTACTAGATTTAGTAGCCAAATATATTAAAGCATTATCTTAAACCTATTAACTTGTAACGTTCCATCCAGAAACTGCTTTAAGCTCAACAAATTCTAGCAAACCATGCATTCCACCTTCTCTTCCATTACCAGATTGTTTACTTCCTCCAAAAGGGCTACCTGGGGCTCTACCGG
>MDTD01054202.1_pt1 | contig 19536 bp, 18 predicted proteins | sample 811221 | NCBI WGS metagenome assembly MDTD01 (sample SAMN05326646, study PRJNA326480) | marine metagenome | isolation source: seawater | place: Pacific Ocean: South West | collected 2011 | reverse complement strand
TGTCTTAATATTCTTTTTTTTTAAAATTTTATTTTTTTCTACCAACCCAACGCAAAAACCAGCAATATCAAATTTACCTTTCGAGTATGTTCCTGGCATTTCTGCAGTTTCACCGCCAACAAGTTCGCAATTACTAATTTTACATCCAGCTCGAATCCCTTTGATGATATCTTTCAATTTTTTTTGAATTATTTTATTTATAGAAATATAGTCCAAAAAAATAAATGGCTTTCCACCTTGAACTAGAATGTCGTTTACACTCATAGCAACTAAATCGATGCCTATTGTGTCAAATTTATTTAACTCATTAGCAATCTCTATCTTGGTTCCCACCCCATCAGTACTTGCCACTATGTGAACATTTTTTAAATTTGATGGTATTTTTGTTATAGATCCAAAATTACCAATATTACTTTGTTTCTTATTTTTGTTCTGTTTTGAAGTTATTTTAGATATAAACTTAACAAACTTATCTGCAGATCTAATGTTAACTCCACTCTTTGCATATGTTAAGTTATTTGGCATATAAATTATGAAAAAAATAATTAGAATATTTTTATACAATTTTTTTATATTTTTATTTATTTATTTATTTATTTTTTCCACAAAAAATGTACTCGCAAATACTTATAAAATAGAAAATATAGAGATATCAGACGAATATAATACTAATTTTGATAAGGACGAAATAATTGAAAAGGCCTTTGAAAGTGCTTTTAAAATATTAATTAGAAAAATTGTAGAATCTAAAAATTACGACTTAGTTAATACCCAGAATCTTAAATTGATAAAAAGCTTTGTTGAAAGTTTTTCTGTTGTAGACGAAAAATTTGAAAATAATAAATATTATGGTGTTTTTGAAATTAACTTTAATAAGAGTAAAATTTTATCTTATTTAAGAAATAAAAATGTTTTTCATTCAAGAATGATTGAAAAAAAAGTCTTATTTGTTCCAGTTTTTATTAACTTAGACAAGGAGAGTTTACTCTTATTTGGTGATAATCCGTTTTATAAAAATTGGAATCTTGAGAATGATAATCAATTTTTATTGAATTATATTTTGCAAAATGAGGATCTTGAAGATTATAAACTTATTCAAGAAAGAATTAATTTTATTGAAAATTATGATTTTGAAGAAATCATTTCAAAATATGAATTAAATCAGAACTTTATAATTTTAATTATATTTAGAGATGAGAAAAATTTTAAAACTTTTTCAAAGATAAATATCAACTCAATTAAATTAAATTTCAAAGAAGAATTTGAATTATTTGAATTCGAGGATGAAGATAAATTAAAAAAATTGATTAATTTTATGAAAATAAGATATGATGATGAGTGGAAAAAAATCAATTTGATTAATTCATCCATTAAACTCAATATTCAATTAAATATAGACTCAAGAAATATTATTTTAATCGAAAAAATAGAAAATATATTAAAAGAAATTGAATTAATTGAAAAATATAAAATTGGTTTTTTTGATAGCGAAATAACTAGTTATTTTATACTTAGTAATAGCACTCCAGATAAACTCAAAAATGAATTTGATAAGTATAACATAAAGATATCTGTAGAAGATAATATTTGGAAATTAAATGAATAAATTAAATCAGACATTGTTAAAGTTTGAATTAGATCAAAATTTTAATTACAATGATTATTTTGTTTCAAAATGTAATTATTTTGCATTTAGTTTAATTGAGTCTTGGCCAAATTGGGAAAAAAATATATTAAATATATACGGTGAAAAATTTTCAGGAAAAAGTCATTTATCTGAAATTTTTAAAAAAAAAAATAAAGCCGTTATTATAAAAACTGATGAAATAAATGACGAATTTTTTAGCAAAATTAGATTTCATGAAAATATTATATTGGATAATTTAGAATATATTTCTAATGAAAAAATTCTTTACTCAATATTCAATTTTACTGAGCAATTTAATAAATATTTAATTATAAATTCAATTAAACCAATAAATTTAATTAATTTCACACTTCCAGATTTAAAATCAAGATTGAAAAATTGTATATTTGCTAAAATTGATAAGCCTGACGATGATATGATTTTTGCTTTAGTTTTGAAACATTTTTCAGATAGACAAATAAAAATTGAGAAAAAAATGATTGATTATATAACTAAAAGAATTGAAAGGTCTTATGGAAAAATATTAGATTTTATATATAAAGTCGATCAATATAGTTTAATTAATAAAAAACCTATTGATTATAAGTCGATTAAAAAAATTTTAGGAGAATAATTGAATAAATACAGAACACATAATTGCAACGAATTAAATAAAAACCATGTTAATGATACTGTTTTGTTATCAGGATGGATTAATAAGAAAAGAGATCACGGAAATTTACTATTTATTGATCTAAGAGACAACTATGGAGTTACACAGTGTATTGTAGATAAAAATAATGAAAATTTTTCTAAATTAGAAAAAATTCCTCTTGAAACAGTAATTAAAATCGAAGGAAATGTTTTAAAAAGAACGGTTGAAACAATTAATAATGAAATTGCAACCGGCGAAATAGAGATAAAAGTTAACTCATTTGAAGTTCTCGGTAAGACAAAAGAATTACCTATGCCAGTATTTTCTGACCAAGAATATGCTGAAGAAATTAGACTAAAATATAGATTTTTAGATCTAAGAAGAAAAAAAATTCATAATAATATACTTTTGAGATCTAAAGTAATTTCGTTTATTAGAAAAGAGATGGAAAATTTGGGATTTAATGAATTTCAAACACCAATATTAACATCATCAAGTCCAGAGGGAGCCAGAGATTTTTTAGTTCCAAGCAGACTAAACCCGGGTAAATTTTATGCATTACCTCAGGCACCGCAACAATTTAAACAACTAATCATGATATCAGGTTTTGATAGATATTTTCAGATTGCTCCATGTTTTAGAGATGAAGATGCTAGAGCTGATAGGAGCCCTGGTGAATTTTATCAATTAGATATTGAAATGTCGTTCGTGGAGCAAGAAGATGTTTTTCAAGTTGTAGAAAAATTAATGGTGAAACTTTTTAAAAATTTTTCTAAAAAGAAGATGATTTTTGAAAAGTTTCCAAGGATACCATTCAAAGAAGCAATGGATAAATATGGAACTGATAAACCTGATTTAAGAAATTCTTTATTAATAAATGATATTTCAAAAATTTTTGAAAGAGATGATGTAAAATTTGAAATATTCAAAAAATTATTTAAATCTGGATCGTTAATAAAATCTATCGTAACAAAAAATACAGGTAGAAACCCCAGAAGTTTCTTTGACAACATTGATAAATGGGCTAAATCTCAAGGATGGAGCGGGTTAGCATATTTTTCAATAGAAAAAGATGATGAAAACAAAATAATAGGAAAAGGACCAGTTGGTAAATTTTTTTCTGAAGATGCTATTAAAGAAATCATGAACATTACTTCTGCTCAAATAGGAGATAGTATATTCATGTCGTGCAGTAAAGAAAATGACATTTATGAAATCATGTCAAAATCTAGAAATAAATTAGGTCAAGAGCTGGGAATTATAGATGAAAATTCATTTGCTTTTTGTTGGATAACTGATTTTCCAATTTTCGAATTAGATAAAGAAACATCAAATATAAAATTTAGCCATAATCCTTTTTCTATGCCACAAGGCGATCCGGAGAAAATAGACTTTTCAAGACCACTTGATTTGAAGGCCTATCAGTATGACATCGTATGTAATGGAGTTGAGTTATCCTCAGGAGCAATTAGAAATCACATCCCAGAGCTAATGTATAAATTATTTTCCATAGCTGGCTATGATAAAAATTCAGTCAATGAAAAATTTAGTGGAATGATCAATGCTCTAAGTTATGGAGCCCCTCCACATGGTGGTATAGCGCCTGGAATAGATAGAATTGTAATGTTATTGGCCGGCGAAAACAATATAAGAGAAGTCACAATGTTCCCAATGAATCAAAATGCCCAAGATTTATTGATGAATGCCCCATCAGATATAAATGAAAATCAGTTAACGGAGTTAAATTTAAAAATTCTTGAAAAGAAAAAATAAATTATTTCTTTTTTCCTTTTAAATTAAGTTTAATATCTGAAAGATCTACCAATTTTTCTCTATAATTGTTTCTAACAAATCCTTTACTAGTGATATCTTTTACCAATTTAATAAACTGGTTTTGTTCCTCATTATTCTGTTCATTTTCATCTGAACTTATTTTGTTTGCAATAGATGGAGTATGAGCAAGATCTTCTCTATTAAGATATGAAATTGCTAACTCTCTAAATATATAATCTAAAATTGATGTAGCACTCAATATCCTGTCATTTCCTTGAACTTTTCCTGATGGTTCAAATTTAGTTCCTATAAAAGCACTTACAAATTCATCTAAGGGCACTCCGTATTGCAAACCTAAGGATATAGCAATTGCAAAATTATTCATTAATGCTTTTACTAACTCACCCTCTTTCGATGTATCTATAAATATTTCTCCAATTTTACCATCTTCGTATTCACCAGTATGCAGATAAACTTTATGATCTCCTATCGTAGCTTTTTGTATATAACCTTTTCTTCTGTCAGGCATACCAAATCTTTTAGTCAAATTTTCCTTGAAAGCGTTATTTAGAGCAACATTTTTGACATTATTGTTTATTTGTTTTTCGCTTAATTTTTCTGAAGAATCGTTAAATTTAACCTCTACTTTTTGACTATTTTTTTCTAAATTCTTTGTATTTCTCTTATCAAATTTAACATCTAATATTTCAAATTCTCCATCATCTCTTTTATCAAGCTGATCTAATTGATTATTGCTTATATCATCCAAATAATGCTTAACTTTGAAAGTGCATGTGTAATAAGTTTCTACTATATATTTTGACATAATTTTAAAATATTTTTGAATTTAACAATTAAATATATATACATAAAAATAATTTAGTCTAATTTTTTTTTTACAATTAGAAATTGAAAATATTTATGTTGACATTAATAAAAGAAATTTTGACATGGTGGAATCGCCAAACACTTGGAACAAGATTGGAAACAATTTTTTTTGGAAAATTTGTAGGTGAAGATAATTTTGGCAACAAATATTACGAAAATAAAAAAAGAAAAAAAAGATGGGTTATCTACAAAGGAGAAATTGAAGCAACAAAAATTCCTGTTGAATGGTATTCGTGGATGCATTCTATAAAAAATAAAATAGAAGATACACACGAATTAAAAAAATATAACTGGCAAAAAAATCATTTATCAAATCAAACTGGAACTGATAAAGCTTATACTCCAAAAAAAAATCAGGATGCAACAAAAAAAAAATATAAAACTTGGAATAATTAATTTACTTTTAATAATATTCATAATTAATAATTCTATTTCTTTTTCGCAAGAGATTAAAACAAATGAGAATAAAATAGTAGAAATAAAAATATTAGATAAAGTTAGTTCAAAAAATACAATACTAAGTATAAATATTGGTGAAGAAAAAAAATTCCAAAATTTATTAATTAAAGTACTAAAATGTGAGAACTCAAAATTCGACGATGATCCAGAAATTACTGCTTATATTCAAGTTAAAGATCTAAATATATCTGACAACGAAAAAGTTTTTGTGTTTAATGGGTGGACATTTTCATCAAGTCCAACGCTAAATCCTTTTGATCATCCGGTTTATGACCTATGGCTAAGTTCTTGTAAAATTATATAATTTTGTCTTTATCAAGCCAAGTAACATTAAAATCTGACTCTATAAATTTTTTATGATTTATTAGCTTTTTATGGAGTTCTATTGTTGTTGTTATTCCTTCAATTACAAATTCATCTAAAGATCTATTCATTCTTTGTATTGCTTCAGATCTATTTCTTCCATGACAAATAAGTTTACAAATCATACTGTCGTAGTATGGAGTAACTTTGTAGCCTTGATAGATTGCTCCATCTACTCTTGTTCGAAAACCAGAGGGCTGATGACACATACCAATTATGCCTGGTGAGGGTTGGAAATTTTTAGATGGATCTTCTGCGTTAATACGGCATTCGATAGCATGTCCTCTTGGATTAATATCCTCTTGATCAAGAGCTGTTTCTCCAGAGTAAGCTATAAATATTTGCTCTTTTATTATATCTATCCCAGTTACAACTTCAGTCACAGGATGTTCGACTTGAACTCTAGTATTCATTTCTAAAAAATAAAATTTTTTATCTTGATAAATAAATTCAACAGTTCCTGCACCTTCATATCCTATTTTTTGAACCATATTTACAGTTCTTTTAAATAAATCTTCTCTTAATTTGTCGTTCAAAATTGGACTTGGAGTTTCCTCAATAAGTTTTTGATGTCTTCTTTGAACAGAGCAATCTCTCTCGTGTAAATGAACAACCCTATTTTTACCAGCTAAAATTTGGACTTCGATATGTCTAGGATTTTCAAAAAACTTTTCAATATACACCTCATCATTACCGAAATATTTTTTTGCTTCTATTTTTGCTGTTAGAAAAAGATTTTCAAATTCATTTTCATTTTTTACGATCTTCATCCCTTTTCCACCACCACCACCTGCTGCTTTAATTAAAATTGGAAGTCCAGTTTTCTTTAAAATTTTTTTAGCTTCATTTATATCTTTAACCCCACCTTCAGAACCTTCTATAACGGGTAAACCATATTCTTTTGCAATCTTCTTTGCTTGAATCTTATCACCCATCATTTTAATGTGTTTTGAAGATGGTCCGATAAATTTAATATTATTCTCTTCTAGAATTTTAGCAAAATTGTAATTTTCAGATAAAAAACCATAACCTGGGTGAACCGCTTCTGCATTTGTTAATTCTACAGCAGACAAAATTGCAGGTATATTTAAATAACTATTTGCTGGCTGATGTGAGCCGACGCATATACTTTCATCAGCTAATTTTACATGCATACTATCTCTGTCCACATCTGAATGAATAGCAACTGTAGATATACCCCATTCTTTACATGCTCTAATTATTCTTACAGCTATCTCACCACGGTTAGCTATTAAAATTTTTTTAAACATTTATTCAATAATAATCAGAGTTTGACCAAACTCTACAGGCTGACCATCAGAGACACAAATTTCTTTTATTGTACCATCAAAAGTACTGGGAACATGATTCATAGTTTTCATTGCTTCTACGATCATAATCGTGTCACCTTTTTTAACCTTTTTTCCTACTTCAGAAAATTTTTTACCACCAGGTTCAGGTGCTAAGTATGCAGTTCCAATTATGGGAGATGTAACTTTATTTCCTATAGTTTCATTTTTAGAATCCTTATCAGTAGTTTTTTGTGTTAACGATGGAGCTGATGAAACTACTTCAGAAGAAGATTTTTTTGATACCTTTATTTTAGTATCTTTAAATGAATACTCTATCTCATTCAAATTAAATTCATCTAAACAATCTTTTAATTCTTTTATGATTTTTTTATTTATTTCCATTTTGGATCATTTCATAAATCGAATTTATGGCTAAAATATAGCCAGAAGTTCCTAGCCCGCATATTATACCAGTTACCACATCACTTATAAGAGATTTATGTCTGAAGTCCTCTCTTTTATGAATATTAGATATATGTAACTCAATACAAGGTTTTTTAAATAAACTTAAAGCATCTCTAATTGCAACAGAGGTATGAGTAAATGCTGCAGCATTTATAATCATCCCATCAAATTTTTCTCTAGATTCCTGTATTTTTGTAACTATTTCACCCTCAATATTTGATTGGTAAAAATCTAAATTTATTTCCATTTTGTTTGCCTCAGATTTACATCTATTTAGCAAATCTTGATAGCTTTCACTTCCATATATAGATTTATCTCTATCTCCAAGTAAATTTATATTTGGACCATTGATTATTATGATATTATTTTGCACAAATTATTTATAATACATGGTTAAAAAAAATAAAATAAAAATAAAATTAAATGGAAAGATAATATTGGTAGATAAAGGTACAAATCTTGAAGATTTAATAGAAAAATTTAAATTTCCTTTGCAAAAAATTGCAATTGAAAAAAATAACTTAATTGTAGAAAAAAAAAAAATAAAGAAAATTCTACTTAATCCAAATGATAAAATAGAAATCGTTCATTTTATTGGTGGAGGATAATGGATAAAAAAGACTTTTTTAAAATTTCAAACAAAAAATTTAAATCAAGATTAATTGTTGGCACTGGTAAATATAAAAATTTTACAGAATGCGCTCAAGCTGTTGAAGCTTCAGGTGCTGAAATTGTGACAGTTGCAGTTAGAAGAGTAAATATTATTGACAAAAAAAAACCTTTATTAATGGATTTTTTAGATCCAAAAAAAATAACCTATTTACCAAATACTGCAGGATGTTTTAATTCAATTGATGCATTAAGAACACTTCGATTGGCCAGAGAAATTGGAGGATGGAAGCTAGTAAAATTAGAAATATTAGGAGACAAAAAAACTTTACTCCCAGATATGATTGAAACTTTAAAATCTACTGAAATTCTTACTAAAGAGGGTTTCCAAGTTATGGTGTATTGCAATGATGATCCATTGATGGCAAAAAGATTAGAAAACGTTGGTGCAGTTGCAATAATGCCATTAGCTGCGCCTATTGGCTCTGGTTTAGGCATTCAAAATAAAACGAATATAAAAATAATAAAACAAAAAATTAAAATTCCACTTTTAATCGATGCAGGAATCGGACAAGCATCAGATGCAACAATTGCAATGGAACTTGGGTGTGATGGAGTTCTAGTAAATACTGCCATTGCAAAATCAAAAAATCCAATCGAAATGGCTTACGCAATGAAGTTTGCGGTGATATCTGGTCGAAAATCCTATTTATCTGGAAGAATGAAAATTAATTTTTTTGGTGAACCATCTTCTCCAAATAAAGGTATTATTTAGTTTTTTTTTTGTAGCTTTTAAAATATTTCTTTTTTTTTGTCTTAAAATTTTTTTTAAAACTTTTCTTTTCGTTATCAAATTTTAAAATCTTTGTATCAGCTTTAATGATTTTTTCAGTCTGTATTGTTTCGATAATTTTGTTAGTTTTAGATTTAAACTCTAGTTTATAATCATTTACACCAAAATTTAAATCTTCTTGAAACGAAATTTTAACTTTATTTTTTTTTTGAAAAAACAATATATCGTCCTCTATATTTTTTGAGAGATAATCTATTATTTTTCTGTTTAAAGAAACTAAAATTTCTTTCGCTTTATTTTCTAACGATTTAATCTCAGCTAATTTTAAAATTTTTAAAGCTTGAGACTCGTTAGTTAAACTAATTGTCCATTTGACGTTACTTTCTCTTAAGCGTTGTCGAGACATTTCCAATAATCCAAAATGAGTAATCCTTCCAATTTGAATTCTAGCTCTATCTTTTCTACATTTTTCTTTTAGCTTTCTTTCCACCTGTCTTCTGTTTGAAAAATTATGCATATCTATAAAGTCAATAATTATTAAGCCTGACAAATCTCTTATTTTTATTTGTCTTGCAATTTCCTCTGCAGCTTCTAAATTTGTATCTAAAGCAGTGCTCTCAACATTTTTTTGCTTAATTGATTTTCCAGAATTTACATCAATAGATATTAGTGCTTCAGTAGGATTTATTACTAAATATCCCCCTGATTTAAGTTTAACCTCACTTTTATAAATCTCATACAATTTACCTTCGATATTATTTTTAAAAAATAAAGGCACTTTATCTCTATATTTTTTTACTTTTTTAATTTGTTTTGGCATAAGCTGTTTAATATACAATTTAGCTTTCTGATAACCGTCATTTCCTTCAACATAAATACTTTGAAGATCATCATCTACCATATCTCTTAAGCTTCTTTTTATGATATCACTTTCTTCAAAAATCAACGAAGGCGCTAAAGATTCCATTGCTTTATTTTTTATCTCCTCCCAAGCATTTATTGAATTCTGAAGATCATTTTCTATATCATTTTTTGTTTTATTTGACCCAGCTGTTCTTACAATTAATCCCATTTCTTTAGGTATCTCAACAAGGTTTAATATTTGTCTTATTTTTTTTCTATCAATTGGATTAAAAATTTTTCTTGATATACCTCCACCTTTTGGTGTGTTGGGCATAAGCACAGTATATTTTCCTGCAATAGAAATAAAAGTTGTTAATGCTGCTCCTTTGAGACCTCTTTCATCTTTAAGCACTTGTACCAAAATAACTTGATTAGGTTTTATAACTTCTTGAATTTTATATCTTTTTTTTCTTAAAGAAATTTTATTATTTTTAACGTCTGTATTTTTTTCATTACTTTGAATTCCTTCATCAGCAATTTCGATTTTATTATCCGGTTCAAGAATTTTTTCCTCTAAATCTTTTTCTTCTAAGTCTTTTTCCTCTATCTCACTTTTCTTTTGTAATTCTATTCTATTTTCTTCCTCTTCTTTTTTAATTAATTCTAAATCACTTTGAGGTATTTGATAATAATCACTTTGAATATCGTTAAAAGATAAAAAGCCATGCCTTTCTCTCCCAAAATCTACAAACGCTGCCTGAAGAGATGGTTCTATTCTACTTACTTTTCCTAAATAAATGTTATTCTTAATTAAATTATTATTTTTTCCTTCGTATTCGTAATCTTCAATTTCACTTTCTGATTTAAGAACAACTCGAGTCTGATTTGGATGCGATGCATCGATAAATAAATTTTTTGGCATATAGTTCTTTTTGATTGTGTTTTATTCATTTAAATTTTGTTTATATTAATCTGTGCCTTAACATTAACAAATTCGTGGATTAAATAAAATAAAAATGATTAAACATTTAAAAAAAATCTTTGTTTTCACTATATTCCTATCAATTATAGGTCTTTTCGGAATAATCAGTGTTTTGTGGTACTATTCAAATGATTTGCCTGATTATAAATTTTTGAAAAATTACAAACCTCCAATTTCAAGCAAACTTTATTCAAGCGATGGACAATTACTGAGTGAATTTTCATCAGAAAAAAGAATATTTGTACCTTTTAATTCAATACCGAATTTGGTTGTGAATTCTTTTTTATCGGCTGAGGATAAAAATTTCTTTAAACATCCTGGGGTTGACGCAAAAGGAGTGTTAAGAGCTGTTGTAAATAATATTTCAAATTTATTATCATCGAGAAGGTTAGAAGGCGCATCTACAATTACTCAACAAGTTGCAAAAAATTTTCTTTTATCAAACGAGGTTTCAATTGATAGGAAACTTAAAGAAGCAATTCTAGCATTTAGAATTGAAAGAGCTCTTACAAAGGAAAGAATTCTTGAATTATATCTTAATCAAATATATTTAGGTGAAGGATCCTATGGTATAGCATCAGCTAGTTTACAATATTTTGATAAACCGATCAGTGAATTGAGCTACGATGAGGCAGCCTTATTAGCTGCACTTCCAAAAGCACCTAGTAGGTATAATCCTTTTAAAAATATTGATTTAGCTAAGTTTAGGAGAAATTTGGTTTTAAAAAATTTATTTGATAATAATTATATTGGTAAAGAAGAATTAAAAAAATTTTCTGAAAAAAATATAAATTTAAAAAAAAGAAAAACGGTTTATTTAGAAAATTCTAATTATTATGTAGAAGACATTAGAAAATTAATCGTTGATAAATATGGTTTCGAAAAAGTTTATAAGCAAGGATTTACAATTAATACTCCTTTAAATTTAAATCTACAAGAACAAGCAACTAAATCACTTAGAGAAGGATTAATTGAATTTGATAAAAAAAAAGGGTGGAGGGGATCCTTAACAAATAAAAAGATAAATTCTGATTGGACAAAAAATCTTAAAGAATATAAATTAGAAGAGTCTATTGGATGGAAACTAGCAATTGTAAAAAAAATAAATCGTTTTAATGTTAAAATCCAAACTTCAGAAATGGATGAGGGTATAATTGAATTCTCATCAATAAGTTGGACTAAAAAAAATTTTGAGGATTTGTTTGAAGTCGGAGATGTTATCTATGTTGAAAAGATAAAAGGTAATAAATTTAATTTAAGACAATTACCCATAGTTAATGGCGCTATAACAGTTTTAGATCCATATACCGGAAGAATATTAGCTCTGAGTGGTGGATTTAGTTTTAAAAACAGCGAATTTAATAGAGCAACGCAAGCTCTTAGACAGCCTGGATCTGCATTTAAGCCATTTGTTTATGCTTTGGCACTTGAGAATGGATATACACCAGCTACTTTAATTTTAGATGCTCCAATTGTTTTTGATCAAGGAGAGGATTTAAAATTATGGAAACCAGAAAACTATGGAAAAAAATTCTATGGACCGTCAACTTTGAGGACAGGTGTAGAAAAGTCTAGAAATTTGATGACAGTAAGAATTGCGCAAAATTTAGGTATTAGCAAAATTGCAAATTTTGCAAAAGAACTTAAAATTTACGAAAATCCAGAAAAACTTTTATCTTTGTCATTGGGTTCTAGTGAAACTACTCTACTGAATTTGACAAGTGCATATTGTAGTTTTGTAAATGGTGGAAAATTAATTAGACCTAAATTTATAGACAGAATACAAGATAGTGAAGGTAATACTATTTTTAATTCTGAAAATAGAGAATGCGAGGGATGCGATCAAATTTCTTATTTAAGTACAACTCTTCCAAAAATAAAAAATAATTTTAAACAAATAATAAGTAAAGAGACAGCATATCAAATGACGTCGATTTTAGAGGGTACAGTAAAAAGGGGAACAGCAAAAGGCCTTAAAGACTTAAATTTAGATTTAGGAGGCAAAACAGGAACAACTAATAAAAATACAGATACATGGTTTGTCGGGTTCTCATCCAATTACGTCATTGGTGTTTACGTTGGATATGACGAGCCTGCTTCTTTGGGAAAATACGAAACTGGAGCAAGAACAGCAATGCCAATTTTTAAAAATTTTGTAAAAAATTCAGTAAAAAAAGATAATGCTAGACCATTTAAAATACCTCAGGGAATCAAGATGCTTGTTGTTAATTCAAATACTGGTGAAAGAGCTTCATATAATGATGATTCAATTATTATTGAGGCATTTAAAGAAAAAGATTTAGTTAATAATAAAATTCAATATGGTAATGTAGATTATATTTCAAAAGAAAATATTTATAAATTTTATTAATGGAAAACGAATTTAATTCAGAAAAACAGGATATTGAAAAAATTAATTTAAGAGTAAAGGAGTTTCTTTGATAAGAGGGAGTTATTCAAAAAAATCCAAATTTTAAATAAAAAAATTGAAGACCCAAATCTCTGGAAAAATAAACAAGAAGCTGAAAAAATATTAAAGGATAAAAAATCTTTCGAAGATCTGGTTGAATCGTATAATTCCCATTTGGTTCAACTTAATGAATTAACTGATTTATTCCAGCTAGCAAATGAAGAAAATAACCAACTGATCATAAATGAAGTATTAATAAAAATTAAGGAACTAAAAATTGAAGTAAAAAAAAATGAGATTAAATGTTTTTTATCAAATGACAATGATAGATTGGATTGTTATCTAGAAATACACGCAGGCGCTGGAGGAACTGAGAGTCAGGATTGGGCAGAAATGTTGAGAAGAATGTACATTAAATGGACTTCTAACAAAAATTTCAAATTTCAATTAATTAGTGAACACAAAGGAGATGAGGCAGGTATAAAGTCATCCACAATCAAAATTGATGGTCAATTTGTTTATGGATATTTAAAAAATGAATCTGGAATTCATAGACTTGTTAGAATATCACCATTTGATTCTGGTGCTCGAAGGCATACCAGTTTTGCTAGCGTGTGGGTTTATCCAGTTTTAGATGAAAATATTAAAGTTGAAATATTAGAAAAAGATCTCAGGATAGATACATATAGATCAAGTGGAGCAGGAGGCCAGCATGTAAATACCACTGATAGTGCTGTAAGAATTACTCATTTACCAACCAATATTGTTGTTCAATGTCAAAACGAAAGATCTCAGCATAAAAACAAAGAGACTTGCATGAGTATGTTAAAAGCAAGACTTTATGAATATGAATTGGAAAAAAAAGAAAAACAGGATGAAAATATAGAAAAGTCTAAATCAGAAATAGGGTGGGGACATCAGATACGGTCATATGTTTTACATCCATATAGATTAGTTAAAGATAATAGAACAGGGGAAGAAAGCACAGATCCAGATAAAATTTTAGATGGTGGAATAGATAATTTTTTAGAAAGCAGTCTCTATAAGTTAAATGTTTAAAAATTTTTTAAAAATATTTTCACTTTTATTTATAATTGTGATCCTGTTAATTTCTTATTTAAGTATCTTTGGTATTAAAACAAGCAAATTTAATGATTTAATTAAATCTGAAATTATTAAAAAAGATAAAAGATTAAGAGTTGATATTAATGAAGTTTTTATAAAACTTAATATTAAACAGGGAAGTTTTTATTTAAATAGTAAAGATATTAACCTACTTATACGTGATGAGCAGCAAAAAGTTGCTAATGTAGATATTTATGTACATTTGAGTTCAATAATTACCAAAGGAAGTAAAATAAAAAAAATAGTTTTAAATTCAAAAGAAAATGAAATTTTGAGTCTTTTAAAGTTTATTAGAGCATATAAAATTAATATTCCTGCATTATATCTTGAAAATTATATTACAAAAGGCAGCATTATCTACAATGTGGTTGTAGATTTTGTTAATAAAAGTGAACCTATCATTAAACTATCAGGTAAAATTTTTAATGCAGAATTAAATATTTTAAATAAAAAAATAATTAATAATATTGATCTTAAATTTAGCTATAATGACTTTAAGCTTAAAATAATAAATTTAAATTTAAAATATAATAATTCAAATTTTTACAGTGAAAATATTTCTGTAGAAATAAAAAAAAATTCGATAAATCTAAAGGGCGATTTAAAAAATAAGATAAATTCAAAATTAATAAAAAATTTAACTGGTTTAAAAATTAATCGTTATTTAGATGAAAAAATATTTTTATCTACTAAATCACTTTTTGAAATAAATTTATCGAAAAAATTTAAAATTAAAGATTATAAATTAGAGAGCAAAATAAATATTAATGATATTATTATAAATATAGATAATTTAGAACTTGAAGATTATATATCTGAATTTGAAAATAAAATATACTTTAAAGATGGAGAGCTTGTTCTATTTTTTAGTAAAAATAAAATTAACGCTAATTTAAATTCAAAATACCTTCTAAATGAAAACAATAAACCAAAAAAAATTTTTTTAAATTATTCGAAAGAAAAAAAGTTTGAAAAATACGAGTTAAAGTTAGATTTATTTGAAAATGAGTTAAAGTTGGATAAAGTTAATTTTGTAAAAAAGAAAAATGAAGATTTTTTCTTAAATCTTATAGCTTATAAAAATAAAAATTTTTACGAAATAAAAAATTTAACATTATTTAATGATAAAAATAAATTTTTTTTAAAAAATTTAAAATTGCTTAAAAATTTTAAAATTAACAACTTCAGTTCTTTCGAGGGTAATTATTATAATAAAGAGGGTTATTTTAATGATATATCAATAAAAAAAAACAATAATAAAATTACATTGAATTCAAATAGTTTTGATATTAGCTCTAACATTGAAAAAAGTCTTAAAGGAAAAAGCAAACATAAAGTTTTTGATATTTTTGAAAATTTAAATTCAAATGTAAATATTAATATTAAATCTGTTAAAATTGATGATGATCACAGCTTAAAAAATCTTAAAGGTGAAGTAATGATAATTGAAAATGTTATTGATAAAGCAAATTTATTAGGAAAATTTGATAATGAAAATTACTTCACTTACACAATTAAGGAACTAGATGGAAAAAAAGTTACAACAATCTTTTCTGATATCGCTAAGCCTTTTGTTAAAAAGTTTAAATTTATAAAAGGGTTTGAAGATGGAAAATTAGATTATACCTCAACTAAAATTAATAAAAATTTGTCAAATTCTGAATTAAGGATTTACAACTTTAAACTTCAAAATATGCCCGCATTAACAAAACTTTTGTCATTAGCTTCCTTACAAGGTATTGCAGATTTAGCAACTGGGCAAGGAATTAGGTTTAATGAATTTGAAATGCTTTTTGAAAATACAAAAAATTTAATTACAATAAATGAAATTTATGCTTTAGGACCTGCCATATCCATTTTAATGGAAGGTTATGTTGAGAAAAATAAATTAGTAAGTTTGAGAGGCACTCTAGTACCAGCCACAACAATAAATAAAACAATAGCTAAAATTCCTGTAATTGGGGAAATTTTGGTTGGAGATAATGTGGGGGAGGGAGTATTTGGGGTAAGCTTTAAAATAAAAGGTCCCCCAGGAAAACTCGATACAAGAGTAAACCCAATTAAAACTTTAACACCAAGATTTATTACTAGAACTTTAAAAAAAATAAAAAATTCTAATTAATTTCAATTTTAAAATGTTTTTTTTTACCTATTGATAATTTAAAAAAATTTTTATTATTTAAATAGATTTTTGAAAAAGCTAAATCTTCCTGTACTTTTAAATTATTTATTTTTATACCATTATTTTTTATTAGTCTTTTTATCTCACTTTTTGAGTTTTCTAACTTCGTGATTAATATTAGATCAGATAAATTTTTATTTTCCACTTGGTTTTTAGTTATTTTATATATTGGCAACCCTTCATCAGACGAATTTTCTGAGAATATTTTTTTTGCTTGTTCGAAAGATTTTTTTGATTCTTTTTCGCCATGAAGCATACTTGTTGCTTTATTTGCCAATAATATTTTCAAATCATTAATGTCATCATTTTTTCGTTTTTTTATTTCATCGACTGGTATATCTGTAAAAATATTTAAAAATTTTAATAAATCTCTATCGTCTACGTTTCTCCAAAATTGCCAATAATCATATGGTGATAGTAATTTTTTGTCTAGCCAAACAGCTCCACTCTCAGTTTTGCCCATTTTTGCACCGGAGGCTAGAGTAATAAGAGGAGTAGTTAAACCAAATACTTCTTTAGCGGAGTGTCTCTTTATAAGTTCAACACCATTAACTATATTTCCCCATTGGTCTGATCCACCTATTTGAAGAAGGCAATTATGTTTATTATTTAATTCTAGAAAGTCGTAAGCTTGCAGTATCATATAATTAAACTCCATATAGCTTAATGACTGTTCTCTTTCTAATCTTAGTTTAACACTGTCAAAGCTTAACATTTTATTTATAGTAAAATGTTTTCCAATGTCTCTTAAAAATGAAATGTAATTTAAATTTTTAAGCCAATCATAATTATTTACAAAGATTGGTGATGTTTTTTTATTTTCTGTTGCAAGAAAATTTTTTAATATTTTTTCAATATTTTTTATATTTTTTTCTATTGATTTTTCACCTAGCATTTGTCTGGTTTTGTCTTTTCCTGATGGATCACCTATTCTTGTTGTGCCACCACCTAATAAAACAATTGGTTGGTGGCCGTATTTTTGGAGTAATCGAAGGCACATAATTTGAAGTAAACTTCCCACATGAAGACTTTCAGCTGTACAGTCAAAACCTATATAAGCTTTTATCTTTTTATTATCTAGAATTTTACTTAAACCATCATTATCAGTGCACTGATAAAAATATCCCCTTTCATGGAATTCTTGTAAAAATTTATTCATATAGATAAACTAGGTTATACTTATTTATATTTACTCAACAATCAATATGGATAAAACTATAAACGCACTGGGTTTAATGAGTGGTACATCGATGGATGGGATTGATGCATCATTAATTAAGTCTAATGGTGAAAAAAACATCAATATAATTGGAAATTTATATAAACAATACGACTCAGAATTGAAAAATGAACTTCATGAGTTATGTAAAAAAATTAATACCCATGAAGATTTAGAGGCAAATATAGATGAGATAAAAGATATAGAGAGAAAAATAACAATCAAACATTCTGAGATTGTATTTGATATACAGAATAAATTTAACATCAAAGCAGATATTATTGGTTTTCATGGACAAACCATAATACATAAACCTCAGGATCATTACTCGATTCAAATTGGAAATGCAAAATTATTAGCGCAATTATCTAAAATTGATATTGTAAGCAACTTTAGAAAAAATGATATAGAGCATGGAGGCGAAGGTGCCCCACTTACACCAATTTATCATCACAATTTAAAAAATAATTTAAATTTACATGAGCCAGTCCTATTCTTAAATATAGGTGGAATAGCAAATTATACTTTTTCTAATAAAAATTATTTTTGTGCAAGAGATGTTGGTCCAGGCAATTGTTTGATGGATGAATTAATTAAAGCAACTAAAAACTTAGATTATGACAAAAATGGGAGTTTGGCGGCCTCTGGAAAAGTTGATAAAATGTTATTAAATAGTATTTTTGAGCACGAGTATTACGCCACTAAAAATAAACATTCTCTAGATATTAAAGATTTTGATATTAATATAGTTAAGGGAATTCAAATTGAAGATGCATTAGCAACACTTAACTATTTTTCTGCAAAAATTATTTTTGAAAATATAAAAGATGATATAGATGAGGATTATAAAGTTATTTTATGCGGGGGTGGTAGAAAAAATCAAACCTTAGTTTCAAATCTAGAAAAATTATTTAATAAAAAATTTTTTCTAATAGACGATTTTAAAATAGATGGTGATTATATTGAATCCCAAGCATTTGCATACATGAGTATTAGATCATTGTACAAAAAAAATATCTCTTTTCCTGATACTACAAAAGTAAAAAAACCTATAACAGGAGGCGAACTAACAAATTTTAATTAAATAAAGCCGACTCTTTTGAAATATATTTATTTAATGATTTTTTTAAAACTTCCTCTGATTTTGAAAAAAAATGATTTGCCTCTGATATAAGATCAAACTTTACGTCAATACCTTTTTGATTTAATAATCTATTTTTTAATTCATTAGTTGATTGTAAAGGAACTAGCTCATCTTTTTTTCCATGAATTACAATACCAGAAGTAGGACATGGACTTAAAAAACTAAAATCATATACGTTTGGTTGAGGCGAAATTATAACAAATCTATTTATCTCAGGTCTCCGCATAAGTAGCTGCATTGCAATCAATGCACCAAACGAAAAACCTGCAATCCAACATTGAGAATTATCAAAGTTTTCTCTTTCTATCCAATCTAGTGCAGCAGCCGCATCAGCCAATTCTCCTTGTCCATTGTCAAATTCTCCATCACTTTTTCCAACACCTCTAAAGTTGACTCTACAAACAGAAAATTCGTTATCCATAAATGTATTAAATGTTTCAACAACTACTTTGTTATTCATTGTACCTCCATATTGTGGATGAGGATGTAAAATCAAAGCGATAGGTGAAGTTTTTTTTTTACTTTTATAATACTTGGCCTCTAAACGACCAGCAGGACCTGGTATAAAAATTTCTACTACTTTATTTTCCATTGTTATTGATAATTAATCTCAAAAAAAAATTATATTTTTCTATCAAAATTGAGCGACAAAATGCAAGATCAAAAATTTTTCTGAAACTTGACTATTTTAGTCGGGTATATATATA
>MDTD01154676.1_pt1 | contig 19537 bp, 19 predicted proteins | sample 811221 | NCBI WGS metagenome assembly MDTD01 (sample SAMN05326646, study PRJNA326480) | marine metagenome | isolation source: seawater | place: Pacific Ocean: South West | collected 2011 | reverse complement strand
CACTATTACTAGTTAATGCTAATGACATTAAAGTGCCACCAGAATTAGTTAAACCATGAACAATGCCTATTGTTGAAAGTATTGAGGTTCTAAAAAATTTATTTTAAATTTAATTTTTTTTTTAATCGAAACTAATATAGTTGAAAAAATTATTACAACTGATACTAAAAATTTAAAATTAAGAACAGTCTGAAGATATTTTAATATTATCATGCCTATCAATATTGAAGGAATACAAATACTAAAAAATTTAATAATTTGTTTTTTCTTTATATATTGTTTTTTTTTATTTTTGAACTTCATAAAAATTAGATTAATAAAACTTGTCAAAATAGAAATAGGAAGCAATATTAAAAAAATTTGCAACATATCATAATTTAATATTAACAAAAAAGGCGTCCCTAGAACTAAAACACCAACCCCAACTGTTGATTGTAGGGCAATAATAAACGTTAAATAAAATAAAACTATATAGCTATCCATGTATGATATTTTATTTTAAAAAAAGATTGTTTTATCAAAAGTCAACATTGTTTAATTGACATTTTTTTGGTGAAATATTTGTATTATTTAAAAAAATATTGGAAAAAGAATAATTGATTAAATCAGCTAGTTTCTGCATGATAAAATCTAAAATTAAATAAGAAAAATAAAACATGGTTTTTTTAGAGTAAAATAATTTTATAAAAGTTTTCTTTATAAGTTTAAAGTAAAATTTATTAACTAATAATCTTAATTCACATAATGAACATACTCCTTTTTTAATTGAATAATCTACTTTGTGAGTTTCCTTAACCATAAAATTACTACTCATGAACTTTTAGATTTCATATTTCTAAAATATTTTTTAGTTTGCTTTCAGATAACATAGATTTGTAGTTAGGTGATATAATAACTCTTCATTAAAATTAACTAAATTAATTTAAAAGTATATTCTTTGGGTTTATCCGTCGAAACTTAAAAATTAAACTCAAAAATACAAGTTTTAGTTGTTATTATATAGAAATTTTATTAAAAGCATCAAATATGCTTAAAAATTCTTCAATATTAATAACTGGAGGCACGGGATCGTTTGGAAACTGCTTTTTACGACTGACACTAAAAAAATATAATCCAAGGCGTATAGTGATTTTGTCTAGAGATGAAATGAAACAATGGGAAATGGCAAAACAATTTAAACAAGACTCGAGAGTTAAATTTTTTATAGGAGATGTACGTGACAAAGATCGCTTACATAGAGCTCTATATGATGTTGACTATGTTGTGCACGCAGCAGCAACAAAAATTGTTTCAACAGCAGAATATAATCCATTTGAAGCAGTAAAAACAAATGTGAATGGAGCTATGAATTTGATTGAAGCTAGTATTGATCAAGGTGTAAAACGTGTCATAGCGCTTTCAACTGATAAAGCTAGTAGTCCAATAAACTTATATGGTGCAACAAAGTTAGCTTCAGACAAGTTGTTTGTTGCTAGTAATTCTTCATACGGCAGAGGCCACAAAACCTCATTTGCTGTAGTTAGATATGGAAATGTTATGGGATCACGTGGATCTATAATACCCTTTTTTTTATCAATCAAGGATAAAGGTTTTTTACCGATAACAGATACTAGAATGACACGATTCATGATTTCTTTAGAGGAATGTGTTAAATTAGTTTGGCAAGTATTCAGTGATATGAAAGGTGGAGAAATCTACGTTAAAAAAATTCCTTCAATGAAAGTTACTGATATCGCCGAAGTAATTTCTCCAAAATCGAACTTTAAAATCATTGGAATTCTTCCAGGGGAAAAATTACACGAACAAATGATAAGTGCAGAAGATTCATACTCAACTTTTGAATACGATAATTATTATAAAATTTTACCTCAAATTAATGAATGGATGTTAGATACAAAACGCATTAAAAATGGAAAAAAAGTTTTAGAAAATTTTGTATATGCCAGTAATACAAATAAAGAATGGATGACAAAAACAACATTAAAAAAATGGATTGTTAAATATAGATCTGTTATAGGAAAAATTTAGTTTTAAAAAATTTGAGGTCTTAAAAGTAAACAGTATATGGAATTTTTTTATTCTTCATATTTAATTAGAGAATTCTTTTTAAATAAAAATTATTATGCATTTTAATTGGAAGAAAAAGACAGCAATTTATATTGGACGATTTCAACCCTTTCATATAGGTCATAAAAGAATGTTTCTAAAAGCATTAAAATCTTCAAAACAAGTCTGTATACTTGTAATGGACAGTCATAACATTAATAAAAAGAATCCTTATAGTTTTAATTATGTAAAAAAAAAAATACTAAAAGAACTGCATGAATATAAAAAAAATTTTATAATAATCAAAATTCCGGTTGTCAGCTCAGTTGTTTATGGTAGAAAAGTTGGATATAAAATAAGAAAAATTAAACTTCCATCAAATATTGAAAAAATATCTTCAACAAAAATTAGAAAAAAGATAATTTAACATGGCAGATATTCTTTCAACAATAGGCCCCACAACAGAAAATATAAAAAATTTAAAAAAAATTGTAACCAAAACTAAGTTTGTAAGACTTAATGGAGCTCATAATAACTTAAAATGGCATTATAAAATTTGTAAATTAATAAAAAAATTAAATCCAAATTGTAAAATATTAATTGATTTACCGGGTATAAAACCAAGAACAATGAATTCAAAAGAAGTTTTAATAAAAAAAAATGAAAAAGTGATGTTTCTTTTTGGTAAAAAAAATTCTAAAAATATAAAGAAGATTCAAATTTCAAAACCTCTACCAAATTTCAAGAAGCCAAAAAACTTTTCAGTGTCTGATGGAAAATATATATTTAAATTTGTGTCACGAGGAAAAAATTATGTTATTGGCAAATCTAATGAAAGTTTTATTCTAAAAAACAAAAAAGGGCTCAATATACCACACTCGATTTATGATAATAAATTTCAAGAAAGAGTTTACTTAAAATTTTTAAAAAAAATTGAGAAATTTCAGTTTGACGCTATTGGCTTAAGCTACGTTCAAAATCACCATCTTGTAAATAAAATGCGTTTGAGGTCTGATAAAATTATAGTTTCCAAAATTGAAAATGAACAAGGTTGTAAGAATTTAAACTTAATTTGTAAAAACTCAGATATTATTATGATAGACAGAGGAGATTTAGCCGCAGAAATAGGTGATAATAATTTATATAATCAGACCATAAAAATTTCAAAGTGTACAAAAAGTTATGGCAAACTTTTGATTATGGCTACTGAAAATCTTGAAACGATGATTTTTAACAATGCACCTACAAAAAGTGAAATTATTTCATTAAGTTTTTCTAAATCTTTAAATGTTGATTATCTTATGTTGAGTGATGAGACAGCTACTTCTAATAAATTTTTAAAAACTATTAATTGGTTAAAAAATTTCAATAAATTACATGAAGATCAAAAACCTAAAGTTAAAAAAAATGAAAAAATCAAAGAAACAAAAGATATTTTTTTTGAAAATTTAAGTAAAATAGATGAGAAAATTAGTAATATAGTTGTATTTACTAGACAGGGTTATGTAATTGAAAAAATTTTAAGTATTAACCCAGCCTTAAATATAATAATTTTTACTGATAATCAAAAAGTGTTCAACCTTTCTTATTTAAGATCGAATTCGAAAATTTTTAAAACAAAAAAATTTCCTAAAATTTTAGATAGTTTCATATATAGCAATATTAAAAAAAACAAAAAACTTATTTTTAATAATAAGAAAAATATTTGTCTATTTTACGCTACATTTGCAAGGAAGCACTCTAGAGCGAATACGTTTTCATCATTATACGAAAGAGATTTTGGATGAAGCGTAAATATAAAAAGAATTTAAAATATAATTAAATGAATTTTATTCATATAGCTGGAATTAATAGAAGTGGGGGATCTCTATTAGCTAGATTATTTGATGGACATAAAGAATTTGCATCTTACCCTATGGAAGTAGGATTTAATTTTGATTATAACTCGTTTGGTTTTTTAGACAAATTAACAGGCACTCCCACTTACATTTCAGAATTTAACAATAACATTAATCCAATAGAATACTTTAATGCTGAAAAAGAAGTTGTTTATTATAAATGGGGAAAGGAGAGTAGTGGAAAATTTGGGGTTAGAAAAAACTATTTAGAAAAAGCATATTTTGATAAAACTATAAAGACTAACTTTGATCATCAGCAATATGTAAAAAAACTGAGTGAATATTGTTCAAAATCAAATTCAAATCAGGATTTTTTTGAGGGAAAACACAAAGCATATTTTGAAAGTTGGGATAATAGTGCTTATTTCAATGATCCTAAATATGTAGTTACACATTCTAGTTCAGGATTGTTTTTATCAAATTTTGATAGATACTTTAATGATTTTAGGAATTCATATATACTTATTCCTATTAGGGATTGTATTGGTTATATAGCAGCAGAAAAAACAAGAATAGCAAGACGTTTTTTTGGTTCAAGAAGATTTTCTAAGCCTCTACCACCAAATTTTTTAGTTAAACATTTTAATGCATATGACCTAAATTCAATTATTACAACTTGGCTGGTTGCAATAAGTAGGATAAAATTACTTCAGGAAAAATATGCCTCAAATAATAGGTTAATTACTTATAGATTTGAAAAGCTGGTAGAGTCCCCCTCAGAAGTGATGAAATTTTTTTCAAAACGATTAAATTTTGACTATCAAGAAATTTTAATTACCCCAACTCTTTGTGGAAAAAAATGGCTTGGGAATTCTCAACAAGGAAAAAATAATGGAATAAACTCAAAACCAAACGAATATCATAAAAATGTATTAAGAAAAGATGAAATTGAATATATTGAAAGTAAGATTAAGAATTTAGATGACATATTAATAAATCAAAAATCATACGAAATTGATTTTAAAAATATAAACGATAAATATTTCTTTGATATCCAAAATCATAGAAAAGCATCGATGAAACCTGATACATGGTCATTGTATTGTGCTTTAGGTTATTCTGGATTTAGAAAGCTTAAATTATCAAATTCAAATTTTATTTCATTAATTGCATATTTCTTCTCAATAATTGTTAAGATTTGCCATATCCCCAGGTTATTAAAGCAAAAACTTTTTCCTGGTTTAGGAAAACAAAATTATACATAATATAATTAAGTTAAAAGAAATATTAATATTTATGTGTCAAAAAATACTATGTATCTAAAATAATTCATAACTCTATATTTATTTTTTTAAAAATAGCACTTTTTAAATGCAAAAGAAAAAACATAAACCAGGTTTATTATGGATAACTGGACTTTCAGGGTCAGGAAAAACTACAATTTCAAAAATGATTTATAAAAATTTAAAAAAAAATTATTCAAATATAATATTGTTAGATGGCGATAAATTAAGAGACAAACTTAAAATAAAACCCTCAGATTCATTTTCATATAGTTTTAGAACAAAAGTAGGCTTACAATACGTTTCTCACTGTAATGAATATATAAATTATAAAAATAAATTTGTAATCATTGCTGTAATGGCTTTAATATCTAAAGTCCAAAAACAATATAAGAAAATTAAAAATAATTATGATGTTTTTTTAGATGTACCTATGAATGTACTTGAAAAAAGGGATCCAAAGAAACTTTATAAAAGATTCAGAAATAAAGAAATAAAAAATATGTCTGGTTTAGATTTAAAATTCGACAAACCGAAGAAACCAAGTTTGCATATAAAATGGAAAAAAAATTTAACTGCATATAAAATTAGTAGAAAAATTTTAAAATTGATTAGTTAGGATTAAAAAAGTATTGGTGTTAAGTTGTGTTATTAATATTTTTTCAATAGAAAAGAAATAAAAAAAATATTTTATTAGTATCCATATTTAACGTCAGACTAAATATATTTAATTGATCTAATATGTATTTTTTAGTATATAAACAAAAAATTTGATTTCTTAATATAATAATGTCCCTAAAAAAAATTAGATATTCCAGAAATTTATTAACAGAAAAATTAATATTTGTTGGAGGTGTAACCAGGTGTGGAAAAAGTTTCTTGCTTCCCTTAGTCTCCAGTTTAAAAAAAACAGAAATGTTTTTTTGTAATTCAATTGCCGAAAATATTTATTTTTTAAATTATCTGAAATTAATCGATGATAAAACTGCCTCATATTTATTTAGAAATGTTTATAACGAAAAAATTTATAATCTAAATATTGGAAGAGAGTTAAGTAAACGAAAATTCGACTATTCTTCTATAAGAAAATATAAAAACCCTAATATTTATTTTCAAAGAGAAAAATCAAAAAAAGAGGGTGATGTTAAGATTAAAGAAATAAAAAAAGAAAGTAATAATTATCCAATAATGTTTCATAACGTCCTATTGAAGCCTGAATTTATATTCAAATCTTTTCCAAAATCAAAAGTAATATTTATTGATAGACACCCTGTGGATTTAATATTTGAATGGATAGAAAAAAAATATTATGGAAAATTTTATTCTAGTCCAAGATGCACAACACCATCTTTTGAATTAAGAAAAAAAACTTATCCCTTCTGGTGTTATGGATATGAGAAAGAATTTGTGAAATTAAACAATGTAAATGAAAAAACAATTTTTTTATTTGAAAAATTATATGTTGTACAAAAAAAAAATTATTTAAGATTTAAAAAGAAATATCCAAAAAATCTTTTACTTGTAAAATTTAAAGAATTAGTTGAGAAAACAAGCGAAGAATTGAAAATAATTGAAAAATTTTTGAATATTAAAAAAAGTAAATTTACTTCTGTTGAGATTAAAAAACAAAAAGGCAACAGAAAAAACACTGACTTATTACGGAAAAATAAAAGAGATAAAATTTTAAAAAACATTAGCGATAAATATAAAATAAAATTGATAGAATTAGAAAAATTACACAAAAAAAAATGAATATTTATTTACACCTTGAAACCTCAGTACGAGAGTTAGATAGTAAACTTTTATTAGCTGTGCTGGCTGCATCAAAAGGTCATGAAGTAGTTTTATCAAATTTACATAATATTTTGAGAGGGTTGGAAAGAAAATTACTTAAACCAGGCATACTACACACCAAATCACTCACACCAGGTAAATCTAAAATTTTTTTACATAACAAAATTGTCAACCTGGGATGCAAGATTACAAGTATAGACGAAGAAAATGGTTTAGTTGATTATGGATATAATAGATTTGCAAAAGTTAGATATAGTAACAAGACAATAAATCAAGCTTCCGCTGTATTTACTTGGGGTCCTGAGGATTATAAAACTCTTAAAAAATATTATCCAAGTCATGCACATAAAATTTATATGACTGGTTCACCTCGTGTTGACTTGTGGCATCCAAATTTTTCAAGTTACTGGCAAAAGAAATCTAAAAAATCAAACAAACCTTATCTTTTAATCCCCTCAAATTTTGTAGGCTTAGCATTTTTGTCATTTCATGAGAGGCTTAAAATAAGAAAAATGTCAGGTTACTTTGAAAGAGAGCCTGGATTGTTAAGAAATAGACTTGAAAGAGAAGGTGAACAATTTAGATTACTCTCAGAATTTATTGAGGCCATCAAGTATCTAGCCTTAAAAAATAAAAAATTTAATATAATTTTAAGACCTCATCCCGTAGAAAATGTAGAAACATGGAAAATTTTGTTAGATAAGATTCAAAATGTTAGTGTTATTAGAGATGATGGTGTTTCAACATGGATTAAGAATGCTTTCGCAATAATGCATAATGGTTGTACTACAGCTTTGGAGGCTAGTTTTTTCAAAAAACCTATTGTTACTTTTATGCCATTCAAACAAAATCACCAAAGAAAATTAGCTAATGACCTAGGTCATAAAGTGACTTCTGTTAATGAATTATCAAAAAAAATTCACAGAATTTATTTAGCTTCTAAAAAAAAAAACAAGCAAAAAATATTTAATAAACCTTTACCAAAAATACTAAGAAAAAAAATTTTTGTAGACAAAAAAGAAACTGCCGCAATAAAAATGCTTAAAGTATGGGAGAGTATTGATAATAATAACCTTTCAAAAACAAATAATTGGTTTTTATACAAGCTGAGCTTACAAATTTCACAATTGAATACAATTAAAGGTTTAATTCGAAAAAATACCAGAAATATTAAATTCCCTCCATTTGACGAAGAACAGATAATGATAAAAGTATCTAATTTGAGACGTATATTGGGGATTAAAGAAAAAATAAGCTTTCAATTACTCTCAAATAGAACAATTCTTATAAAACAGAAGTAATCTCTTAATATTGACAGAACAAAAAAAAAATTAACAGACCAATTATTTCAAATATGACAATTTATACTAATAATAAAAAGTTTATGACTTATTATTTTAAGAATGAAATCACTTATTTTTAAAACATCAAAATTTTTAATTTCATTAAAAAAGTTTAATTTTACCAATAAAATAAATGATGAAAAAATTATTTCTCAAAATAATAAAAATGTTTGTTTACTATATGCCGCTTTTGCAATAAAAAATTCTAGATAAAATACTTTTATCAATACAAGAAAAAGGGACTTTAGATTATGAGATATGAAATTGATAATCAAGAAACTCAAGATAAAGAAGTAAGTGGATGGTGGAATGATGAAAGAACAAAAAAGTGGCATCATTTTACGTATGACAAAAATAACTATCTAAGCAGTCATGTGATACTGAGACAAAAAAAAGTTTTAGATTATCTAAAATCATTGAACTTACCCGAAGGCTCAAAAGTTTTAGAATTGGGAGGTGGAGCAGGCCAAACTGCAAAAAAAATCTGTGAATTAGGTTATAATATAACCGGCATTGATGTCTCAAAACATTTGTGTGAAGAATCTGAAAAAAAATGCAAAAATTTCGTTAATCAAGATACTGCAAGATTTATAAATCAAAGTATGGAAAAAGATTTCCCATTAAATGATAATGAGTTTGATGTGTGTGTAATTGCTGGATCCATACAATATGTAGGTAATTTAAACAAATTGTTCAAAGAAATTAATAGAGTATTAAAAATTGATGGAAATTTAATCCTATGCCAAGCAAATATGTATCCTCTTTTTAAACTGATTAAACCAAGGCATATGATTTTACAACTAGTATATTTATTTTTAAACGAGGAGTTCTTATTATCAGCTAGTTTTAAATCAATATTATGCGAGAGTCGATTGGGCAAATATTTTAAAAAATATGAAAATTCAAAATTTATGAATTCAAGGTTTATGACCAAGGGAGAAGTAAATTTAGAGTATAAAATCAGAAAAAGATTATATTCATTTAGTCGTCTAAAAAAATTACTTGATAAATCAAATTATGATATAATCAAGAAAACTGGTGCCACATTTTTTCATCCAAAGAATAATATTTTTTATTATTTTTGGTTCATTTTGGATTTGATATTGCAAAAAATTTTAGATTTTAAAATAATTACTTTTTTACTCAACTTTTCAGATAACATTATAATACTTGCAAAAAAAAAGATATAAAATAGTCGAAATACATTACCGTAATCTTATGGATATCAATTATCATAAAAAATATATTTTAAAAAAAACTTCATAGAACCGTATTTTCTAAAATATGAAATTAGACTCAAAAGCCGACACAATTTTAAAATTAAAAAAATATAATTTAAATTTTTTAATACCCGATACTTATGTTTTTAAAACTGATGAATGGAAAATTTCAAAAAAAGAAATAATCAATACAATACAAAAAAAATTCAAAAAAAAAATTGTTATTAGATCTTCTTCGTCTGATGAAGATTCAGAAAATCGATCTCAAGCAGGAAAGTATTTATCAATTTTGGGGGTAAATCCTAGTGATAAAAAAATATTAGAAATTTCAATAAATAAAGTTATTAATAGTTATAAAAAAAGAAACAAGAACAACAAGGTAATTATTCAAAAACAAATCACAAAAGTATCTATGAGTGGTGTTATATTTACTCATGATTTAACAAATGGATCACCATATTATATAATAAATTATGATGATAATTCAAAAAAAACTGACACAGTAACGTCTGGCTATGGAAAAGATTCAAACAAAAAATTAATTATATATAGAGAAGGATTAAATTCTTTACAATCTGAAAGATTCCGAAAATTATTAAAATGTGTTCAAGACTTAGAGAAAAAAATTAACAATCAATATATTGATATAGAGTTTGTAATAGATGTAGATTTTAAGATCTATCTGCTGCAGGTAAGAAATATTTCAACCATGTCACAATGGAAAATTGATTATAAAATTCTCAATAAAAAAATTAAAATTGATAAAAAAAATTTGGTTAAATATTTTAAAAAACAAAGCCAAATTTTAGCACAAATGCCGGATTGGAACCCAGCAGAAATTATTGGTAAAAATCCAAAAATATTATCTTCGTCAATTTATTCAAATTTAGTTACAAATAAAAGTTGGGCAATAGCGAGAGAAAAAATGGGCTATTCTAAAATTATAAATAAAAAATTAATGAATTTATATTCAGGAAAACCATATATAAATGTAAGAAAAAGTTTTTTTTCATTTTTACCTCAAAAAGTAAACTTTAGTGATAAAAAAAAAATTGTTGATTTTTGGATTGAAAAACTAAAAAAAAACCCTTTTTTACATGATAAAATTGAATTTGACGTTGCAGTTACAGCGTATGATTTTGAAATTAAAAAAAAATTAAAAAATTATTTGCCAATCAATATTAGTACTAAAACTAAAAAGAAATTAGAATTTTTATATAAAGATATTTTTATTAAAAATATTAATAAGAAAAGTGATGCAAATTTAGATAAAATTTCACAAAAAATTTTTTTATTAAGTCAATTACAAAAAAAATTTCTTATTTATAAAACAAAAAAAAAAAATATAGAAAATTTAAAATTGATTATTAAAAATTGCAAACTATATGGAATTATCCCATTTGCTCAAGCGGCAAGACATGGTTTTATTGCTAAAGGCTTAATCGATTCTTTAGTATACAAAAAGATTTTGAGTCAAAAAAGATCAATAGAATTACAAAAAGTTGTAAATACAGTTACATCCAATTTTCTTGAGGATATTAATTTGGTAAAAAAAAACAAATTAACAAAATCCTCTTTTTTCAATAAATACGGTCATTTGAGACCCGGAGCTTATGATATTACTTCTTCAAATTATAGAGAAATGAAAAATATTTCATTTGAAAAATCTATTAATACAAAAAAACATAAATTTAAACTAAATATAAAAGAAAAAAATAAAATCAATAGTTTATTAAGTAAAGAAAAAATAGATTTGGATCACAAAACATTAATTAATTATATTATTAGATCAATTGAACTAAGAGAATTTTCAAAATTTATTTTTTCCAAAAGTATTGATGATATATTTAAATTGTTAATTGAAATAATCCCTAAAAAATTAAAAAATAAAGAAATAGTTTCTTATTTTTCAATTAATGAAATTTTAAATAATAAAGCAAACTTTAAACTTTTTCAAAAAAGAAAAAATGAGTATGAAAACAATATTAAAATATTTCTACCTGAAGTAATAAAAGATAGTAGTGCTTATGATGTAATTCCATACATGTTTAATGTTCCAAATTTTATAACAAATAATAGAGTAACTGGAAAAGTTATTAGTTTAAGTAATAAATTGAAACATAACCTTGAGAATAAAATTATTTTAATTGAAAATGCAGATCCAGGATTTGATTGGATTTTTACAAAAAAAATAAAAGGTTTCGCTACTCAATTTGGTGGTTCTAATTCTCATATGGCAATTAGGGCTGCTGAATTAAATATTCCAGCAATGATAGGATGTGGTCAAAAAAAGTTTGATGAGTTAAAAAATAGTTCAGAAATAGAAATAGATTGCTTGAATAAAAAGACAATAATTTTAAAATAAATGAAAAAGATAAAGCGAAAACCTGGATTGTTATGGATTACAGGTCTTTCAGGGTCAGGAAAAACAACAGTTTCAAAAATAATCTATAATGAATTAAAAAAAAAATATACCAATATAATTCTTTTAGATGGAGATATATTAAGAAATCAGTTGAAGATAAAAAATTCAGACCATTTTCAAAATAATTCTAGAACAAAAATTGGTTTAACCTATGTCAATATATGTAAGAAGTATGTAGAGGATAAAAAAAAATTTGTAATTATTGCAACAATGTCCTTAAAATCAAAAATTCAAAAAGAGTATAAAAAGATTGAAAATAATTATGATGTTTTTTTGGATGTTCCTATGAAAGAACTTCAAAAAAGGGATCCAAAAGGTCTATACAAAAAATTTAAAAATAAAGAAATTAATAATATTGTTAGTTTAGATATTAATTTTGATAAACCAAGAAATGTAAGTTTACATTTAAGATGGAAGAAAAATTTAACAGCATTAAAGATAAGTAAGAAAATTATAAAATTAATTAAAAATACTTAAAAAAACTATACATGTTAAAAGTGTTATGATTTTTTTCTAAATTAACTTTAAGAATATTTAAACTTCTCTAATAAAAAAATTTTGTAATAAAACTAAATTATTTTAGATTTTTTTAATAAATTATAATCATTTATATTATCTATCTCGAACCATTTTTTTTTATAACTCTTTACATATATATTGCATATATTTTTTTTTAAAATTAATTGAAATAAAGCTGTAATATCAATTTTATTTAAATCTTTAATGTCCTTAAAAAGATGCTGTTTAATTTTACCCCATGAGTTTGGATCAATTTTAAAAACACCCATATATTGACCCTCAATATTTCTATAAGAATTAGTTCTATCCCCGATTTCTAAAAGTTGATTTTTATTATTAATCTTAAAGGTCTCTAAATCTTTAAGTGGGTTTTTAAATCGTTTTTGCCAATATTTTTTCCAGAACTTAAAACTTAAAATAACTATTCCTTTCTTATTTTTTGATTCTTTCAAGATTTCTATCGCCTCTTTATCATAAAAAATATCAGCATAAGAAATTATACATTGATATTTCGATAATATTTTATCAGCACAAATCAAACTACCAAAAATATTTGTTGTTTTCCATTTTTTGTTTTTAATTTTATTAATTTTCTTAAATTCTTTAAATTGATCACTTTTATAACCAGTAATTATAGTTATTTTTTTAAAACCTAACGTCACAAAATTTTCTATAACTTTATCAATTAGTCTTTTTGATTTATCAATTTTTACAAAAGATTTTGGTTTATTTTTTGTCAATCTTTTCATTCTTGATCCCCGTCCAGCGGCAAGTATTATAGGAACTATTTTGTTTGAATGTGATTTCAATTTCATTATAAGTCTAAAAATTATATATAATAATATATAAATATCTATAAATTACTATAATTGATGTATCATCTTAGACACTTAATCAGATTAATTTCTAGATAATATAAAATTTAAATATTATTAAAAATTAAATGCAAATTTTAAAAAAAATATTATTTCTACTTTCTCCTAAAGAACGAAAAAGAGCAGTGCTTTTATTAGTAATGATTTTATTGATGGCAGTGATTGATGTAATTGGTGTTGCCTCTATTTTGCCATTCATGTCAGTTCTTGTTAATCCAAGTTTAATTGAAACTAATTTTATTTTAATAAATTTATTCGAATTTTTTAAAGGTTTTGGAATTGAAAATAATCAACAATTTCTTTTTGTACTTGGTGTAATGGTATTCATAATATTACTTGGTTCACTTATTTTTAAAGCTATTACAACTTATTTTCAAATTAGATTTAATGAAATGGTCCAGTTTAATATGAGTAAACGTTTGGTGGAAAAATATTTACATCAGCCTTACGAATGGTTTTTAAATAATCATACTGCCGAACTTGGAAAGACAATTTTATCAGAAATATCTAACGTATGCTCAAAAGGTATTAGACCATTAATTGAACTGATTGCCAGAAGTATTGTTTCAATTTTTCTTATAACTTTATTATTTTTAACTGATCCAAAGCTTACTTTTATTATTGGTTTTTTAATAGGAGGAATTTATTATGTTATTTTCTTTTTTTCAAAAAGATATCTTAAACGAACTGGGGGAGAAAACTTAAAGCTCAATCGTCTACGATTTAAATCTATTATAGATGCCTTTGGAGCTTCAAAAGAAGTTAAAGTCGGGGGACTGGAGCAAAATTTTATTAATAATTTTTCAGAACCATCAAAAGTTTTTGCAGCAAACAAAGCCTTTGTAGGACTCGTTGGTTTTATGCCTCGTTATATTCTTGAAGCAACAGCATTTGGAGGAATTATATTGATAATCTTATACAAAATGTCTCAGTCAGGAACTTTTAGCACTGCTTTGCCCATAATAAGTTTGTATGTATTCGCAGGTTACCGATTGTTACCAGCTGCACAAACTATTTATACCTCATTTACTCAACTGACTTTTACTGGTCCTTCAATAGAAAAATTGTATAGCGATACAAACAATCTTAATTCTATAAACTTTGATCGTGATAAAGGATTTTTACCTTTAAACAAAAAAATTTCTTTAAAAAATATCTATTATAGTTACCCTAATTCATCCAGAACAGCATTAAAAAACATAAGCCTAAATATATCTGTTAAAAATACAATAGGGCTTGTGGGCGCTACAGGAAGTGGCAAAACAACAGTTGTTGATATTATTTTAGGATTATTAGAAGCTCATAAGGGGACTTTAGAAATTGATGGAAAAGTTATAACAAAAAAAAACAGCCAATCTTGGCAACGTTCAATTGGATATGTCCCACAACACATTTATCTTTCTGATGATTCTGTTGCTGCAAATATTGCTTTTGGACAAGAACCTAAAAATATTGATCAAGAAAAAGTTCAAAAAGCGTCTAAAATTGCAAGCTTACATGAGTTCGTCACACATGAATTGCCAAATAAATACGAAACTACTATTGGGGAGAGAGGAATTAGATTATCAGGTGGCCAGCGTCAAAGAATTGGAATTGCAAGGGCATTATATTTTGATCCTCAGGTCTTGATCTTAGATGAAGCAACTAGTGCATTAGATAATTTAACTGAAAAACATGTAATGGATGCTGTAAACAATCTTAGTAAGCACAAAACAATAATCTTGATTGCACACCGTTTAAGTACAGTTAAAAAATGTGATAAAATTTTTTTATTTGAAAAAGGTGAATTAAAAAATGAGGGAACCTTTGACGAATTAATCAATATAAATGAAAATTTCAAAAAATCTGTTATTAATTGATAATATAAAAGCATAAAGGCTATATAAATAATTTTAATAAAATATTTAAATAAACTTATTTTTAGTTAAAAATGAAAATTTGTTACTTGGCAAATACTGGAATACCTTCAACGAACGCAAGTTCAATTCAAATTGTTAAAATGTGTGAAGCTTTTTCAGAATTGAAAAATCATGTTATTTTAATAACAACAAATTCTTCAAGTGGTAATATCTTTAATTTTTATAATATTAAAACAAAGTTCAAATTAAAAAGAATTAAATACTTTAAAAAATTTCCCCTCGGAATTAAGTTCTACTTATTCTCTATTTTATCAATTTTAGAGAGTATGAAATTTAAACCAGATATTTATATTACGAGAAATTTTTTTACTTGTTTTTTATTAACACTTTTTAAAAAAAAAACTATTTTAGAATTGCATCACGACTTAAATTCAGAATCAAGAATTATAAGATTTATTATAAAAAATTATGATTTTTTAAATTCAAAGTATCTAATAAAATTAATTGCAATTACAAATTCTGTTAAAAATTACTATATAAACAATCATTCAATTAAATCTAACAAAATTATTGTTTTACCTAGCGGTTCATCAATCAAAGAAAATTTTAAATATAAAATAGATAAAAAAAAACTTAATATTGGATATTTCGGTTCTTTATATAAATCTAGGGGACTAAATTTAATTATTAAACTAGCCATGATAGATCCTGAAAACAATTATTATATTTATGGGAGTAAAAAACAAGCCAAACTATCATTTTCTAAGAAGATTAAAAAAAATTTATTTTTAAATGACCATGTGCCATATAAAAAAATCCCAAAAATTTTAATGAACATGGATTTGTTATTGATGCCTTATACGTCATCAATAACTGTCGCCGGTGATGTTGGGGACATAACAAAATATACATCACCCTTAAAATTGTTTGATTATTTAAGCGTTGGAAGACCAATCATGTGCTCAAATTTTAAAGTCTTAAAAGAGATAATTTCTGAAAATAAAAATGCAATTTTTGTTAAAAATTATAAAAATGCCTTGGCATGGAAAAAGGAAATAACTAAGTTAACCAATAAGCCAGAAATGATGAAAATTATTTCAAAAAATAATTATAAATTGAGTAAAAAATATTCTCACAATGTTAGAGCATCAAAAATTTTAGATATTTTAAAATAATTAAAAGGTGAATATAAAAAGCACTTTATTATCAATCATTTTAAAAAAAGATTTAGTTCAACTTATTAATTGATTTTGTTTTGGTCGTTTCATATAAATATTTGTGCCATTAGTAACAATTATTATTCCCTTCAAAAGTAATATAAGATATTTATTATTAGCTCTTAAATCAGTTTTTAATCAAAGTTATAAGAATTTAAAATTATTAATTATTTATGACAATATTAATAAAAAAGATTTAAAAAAAATTAAATTTTTTCTAAAAAAAAAAAAATATTTCGAAAAGTTTAATATTCAGATTATTGAAAATAAAAAAAATTTTGGAGCAGGAGAGTCAAGAAATATTGGAATAAGAGAAAGTAATTCTAAATATATAGCATTTTTAGATAGCGATGATGTTTGGCTAAAAAACAAATTAAAAATTCAAATAAACTATATGGAAAAAAATAAAATCTTATTTTCTCATACATCTTATAATATAATTAATTCTAGTAATAAATTTGTCTCATCTAGAAATGCAAAAAAAAAAATGATATTTCAGGACTTAATTACCTCATGTGATATTGGTTTATCTACAGTGATTTTAAGATCGAGTTTATTAAAAAAAAATAAACTATTATTTCCAAGAATTAAAACTAAAGAAGATTTTGTTTTATGGTTAAAAATAATAAAAAAAATAAAAATTATAAAGGGAATTGATATTAAATTATCTAATTATCGTAAAACTAAAGGTTCGCTATCATCAAATATATTGCTTAGTTTAATTAATGGATACAAAGTTTACAAAGATTATATGAATTATGGAATAATTAAATCATTATTTTATTTACTTATGCTCTCCTTAAACACTTCGAGGAAGAAATCTGTTAATTATTTTTTTAATTTTTTTAATAAAAAAAATCTCATAAAAAAATAAAAAGTAAATCCTATTATAAAAATACTTAAAGACATTAATTTAGAAATCTCACTAATTTTATATCCAAAATAAATAATTAAAGAATTAACTAACAAAAATAAAATTATTGGTGATATTTTATTTTCATAGAATTTATCTTTAATTACATGGTGTAAGTGAGAATTGTCAGGTTTAAAAATTGATTTTCTATTTATTAATCTATTAATACTAACAAAAAGAAAATCATAAACTGGATACCACAATGGCCAAATTAAAATCGCAGGGTGGATTTTAAAACTATTGTAAAGTTCAATTGTCATGAAACTAATAAAAAAACCAATAAATAAACTCCCAGAGTCTCCACTAAATACTTTAAATTTACTTTTTGATGGAAGTAAATTTAATATTAGATTTAAGAAAGTCGCTAGAATAAAAATTTTTAATAGTTTTATTGTTTCAATGTCGTCAATTAAACATATATAATAAATCATACAACTTAGAAAAAAAATTAAAAGTAAACCATCAATTCCATCGATATAGTTTGTTGCATTAATCAGCAATCCAATCGCTAGTAAAAGAAATGGAATTGTAAATTTACCCAATTCTATACTTCCCAGGTATTCATATTGACCCAAATCACTTATAGAAATTCCACTCAAAATTAAATAAATAGATGGAATTATTACTAATACAATTTTGCTTGAGGGATTTAGATTTATCCTATCATCTATAAATCCTGAAATACATACAAAAAACCCTATAGATACAATTAATTCAATATTATGGTTAAACTCTCCTTGGGATATTACACTTAAAAAAAAGAAATAAATAATTAAACCACCAGTATTTATAGTTGGTATTTTATGGACTCTTCTTTTATTTGGTTTATCAAAGTAACCAAGGTATATAGATAAGTATATTATAGCTGAACTAATTAAAATATATAATATTATAAATTTTACAGTTAACATATTTTATTCTTATAATAGATTAATCTTTTAATAAGACTATTAAATAATATCTTTATAACAAATATTAAATTTAATGAAAAAAACACTAATAATCTCTGAACGAATAAGATTTTTAGTTTTTGTTTTAGTCAAAAATTATTAAAAAAATACAACATAGTAATAGAAATATCAAAAAATAGCTTTAAAACATTTATCATAAAATAAAATTAATAAATAAACTTAAGAAATATTTGAATTGTCGTATAAAGTATAATTTTTAAATTTATGAAAAATTTAATTGTTGTTACAGGTGGTAGTGGATTTGTTGGATCTAATTTAATTGAATACTTTCTAAAAGAAACTAAACTAAAAATTATTAGTTTGGATAATTACTCATCAGGTTCAAAAAAAAATCATATTTTAAACAAAAGAGTGAAATATTTAAAATCTGATACCAAACATATTTCACAAACTCTAAAAATTTATAAAAATCGTATCAATGCTATTTTTCACTTTGGTGAGTTTTCTCGAATTTATCAAAGTTTTTTAAATATGAACGAATGTATTCAATCTAACTCAATTGGTTCACATGCAGTATTTGATTTTTGTTTAAAAAACAAAATTAAATTAATTTATTCAGCAACGTCAGCCTCATTAGGGAACAATGGACGAGATAAAAATTTATCTCCTTATGCATTTACAAAATCAAAAAATTTAGAACTTTTAGAAAATTTAAAAAAATGGTTTAATTTCAAATATGAAGTAATTTTCTTCTATAATGTTTATGGTCCAAGACAAATTTGTGTTGGTAAAATGGCAACAGTTGTTGGTATTTTTGAGAATCATTATAAAAATAAAAAACCCTTACCTGTTGTAAAACCAGGAACTCAATCAAGAAGGTTCACCCATATCCAAGATACTGTAAAAATTTGTTTTTTAGCCTGGAAAAAAAATAAATGTAAATTTTATAGTATTTCAAATAAAAAAAGTTTTACTATTAATCAATTAGCAAAATTATTCGATTATAATATAAGATATTTACCTTCTAGAAAAGGTGAGAGATATGCATCGGCTTTAAGTAATTTAAGTCTTTCAAATAAGATACATAAATATTTTGGTAAGATTAATCTTGAAGATTACATTAGAAACTTTTGTAAAAAACATGGAAAATCAGAGAAAATAAGAGATAAATGATGTTTACAATAAAATTTATTTATGTATAAAACTCGTGCCGGTAATTATTGCGAAAGTGTTATACCCGATCCCATTCCGAACTCGGTAGTCAAGCCTTTCAGCGCCGATGGTACTTTGTCTT
>MDTD01128744.1_pt1 | contig 19539 bp, 15 predicted proteins | sample 811221 | NCBI WGS metagenome assembly MDTD01 (sample SAMN05326646, study PRJNA326480) | marine metagenome | isolation source: seawater | place: Pacific Ocean: South West | collected 2011 | reverse complement strand
TTTGGTATTGGGCAAGCCCTCGCGGATGTGGGTCACGGCGTTTTCGAAATGGCCTCACAACATGAAACATTGGATGTGGACATCCAATGGATGGATGAACTCTCCCAAAAAATTGGTCGTCCCGTGAGTACCAATCTGAGCCAAATTGATGAAAGTCCAAACCTGTGGCGCGAAGTCTTACATCGCATGGAGCAGGCGCCAGAACACAGTCAGGTCATTGGGCAAGCCAGTGGTCGCGCCATCGGCATCGTGATGGGATTGGATCTCACCGCCCACCCCTTCGCCACCTGCCCTTACTTTCTTCAAGAACTCATGCACATGCCGCCTGAAGAGCGACGCCAAAAACTCATGCAAAAAGAAACCCAAGAAAAGTTGCTGGCAGACACCCCACTCTCATTAGGGCCCTTTGAAGACTTCATCACCGGAACGTTCTCTCGCATGTTTCCCTTCAATGATGAACCCGATTATGAACCCACCGCTGATATGAGTATTGCAGCGTTGGCCAAAAAGAATGGGTGCACCCCTCAAGAGGAGGCGCTCAAACATTTACTCGCTTATGAAGGCCGGGGTTTCTTGTATTTTCCGCTTTTCAATTACGCTGAAAACAGTCTCGACCCGACCTACGAACTGTTAAATCACAAACGCGTTCGACTGGGGCTCTCCGACGGTGGCGCTCATTGTGGTGCCATTTGCGATGGCTCGGTTCCGACCTTCATGCTCACTTTTTGGGCACGGGATCGACATAGAGGTCCCAAGATGTCCCTGGAGCGTGTGGTCGCCATGCAAACCTCAGAAACGGCTGCACTCTTTGGCATTGAAGACCGCGGTCAACTCACGCCGGGGTACAAAGCGGATATCAATATTATTGACTTTGATAAGTTGAAACTGCACCGCCCCGAAGTGGTTTATGATTTACCCGCCGGAGGCAGGCGCTTGTCTCAAAAAGCATCGGGGTATCACACCACCATGAAATCCGGCGTTGTCACCCACCGCAACGGCGAGCCCACGGGTGAGTTGCCGGGGCAACTCCTTTTAGGACCCCAAGCAGCCCCCACAGCGATACCCCTAGGGAAGTGATCATGGAACACAATATTAAAGCACATCAACAAGCCTCCCTGGGCCATCTGTTCACCCGGGTGGGTCGCATGCTCACCCTGCACGCGATTTCGCAAGTCCATGATGCCGGTTACCCCGAGGTCAGAGAAAGCTGGCTTCCCATTCTCCAGCATGTAGAAGACAGAGGCATTCGCAGCATTGACTTGGCCACCAAACTGGCCATTTCAAAACAAGCAGCCAATCAAATGGTCAAAGAGATTGAAAAACGGGGATATCTGCAACGTGCACCAGACCCTGAGGACAAACGCGCCCAGCGCATCACCTTAACGGAGCAAGGGTGGCAGGCCTGGGTGGTTGGATTAAAAGCCATGCAAACCATGGAGCGCCAGCTAGAAACAGCTTTAGGCGCTCAAACCCTGCAAGACATGCGCGCGCAAGCGGCAAATGTCGAACGTATTCTAACATCTTGACCTTAAAATTAATGTAAGCGAATCAGCGTGGGCATTTCACCCACAGGGACCTGACGCAACACGGGCAGGTCCTGTTCATCTCGCTCCACATCTAATTCGGTTTCAACGCCCGATTGCAAATCGATGAGCGTGGCCCTTTCTACTTCTGAAATATTTTGCTGTAGGACCAAGTTGTGGGTTCTCTTTTCTTCAAAACCGTCGTCCATGGTACCGGTAATGTAATTGAGAAAAGCACTGTTGGAATCTGTTTTTAAGCTTCCATAATTATAGTTTTTATACCACCAAACAGCCAAATAGCGTTCTTCCCCCGCAGAAAAAGCGGCCGCGTAATAGTGTTCATCAGGACGGGTGGATTCATGACCCAATCGCTCTAAAGTGGCCGAATGTGGGTTCAAACCGCCCAGATGCGATGCCAAACGCAACCAAACCTCACCTGCATCATTGGCTTGAAACACCGAAGGGCTCTGCTCGGTCGAAGTGAACTCAAGATTTTCCGCCTCTTGAAATAAATGGTGATTGAGGGTGTCATGCCGCTTCCAACAGGCATAATCACCCCCATAAGCTTCGTCACCATTGGTAAACGCACTCCAATAAAAAACCGCGTCCACGGGCTGCTGTAAAGCTTTGAGGGTGGCTCTGGCCACCAGTTTGCTAAAGGCGCTGTCCCCGTAACCCCTGACCCATTTTTGCATTGAAGAAGACGCTGTTTCATATTTGCCGGTTTGGTTATTCAAATAGCAAAAAGGATCGTACTTAAAATGGCTAAACCCGTATTCGCCTAAGTAGGTGCCTTTGCTGCCCCACGTATTATTCGGAAAGGCGTCGTTAACCGCTTCCCAATGTGCCAGCCAAGCCAGCCCGATATTTTCGGGCGGTTCTCCACCCTGAGCATAAGGATGAAAATTATTGTGAGTAAAAGAGGTTTCGTCCAAGTCGCCTAAATGTTCCAGCACGTATTCCGTGGGAAAGAACGCGTCGCCCGCTGACAAACCGCTGCTGCTGATGTTTGCATCTGTCCGTACCTCTGCCACTGCTTGGCAGCTCTCGTTTTGTAAATCCACCAGACCAGACGCATCTGTCCAATCGATGCTGGAAATATTGATTTCGTTAAAGGTCTCAAAATCATCGATGAGGGGTAAACCCATCGAAGTGCTTCCTGAAGTATAGCTCTGTTGACCATCGAACAGACCAGCCACGTGTGCACTGAGCAAGGCATTTAAATGTCTGATTTGAGCATCGCCGGATCGGCCATCGGTACCGACGGGGTCTGCGTAAAAATCACTCGGTGCGTTAAGACCTTCTGAAAAAACGTTCGGGCTGGCCCCCTGCCGCAATGGCATGAGTAGCAGCAATACATCCAAGCCCCGATCCACCATTTCGATAAAACGGTTTAACGTGCGTTCGTAACCTGAAGTGTTTTGAATCACCACATCGTGGTTGTCGCCATCTTCATTCACAGCGAAGTCTAAAGCGTCGACGGGAAAAAAAGTACGAATGCGGCCGGCCCCATGGTCACTCAAAAAATCCCAACAATGGGGTGCGGCATCACTGCCCAGTTGAACCGTATTATCACCGACCCCACCACCGGAACCCGCCGGCTCACTGTCATCATCCAGGGTGTTGAGACAATAGGAGCGCAATCGCATCAAGGAGGCGTCATCCCAATCAGCTTTGGGTGGCAATGCCCCACTCAAACCAATACGAGATTTATCAAACACCGCCCGAGGCTGTTCCGCGATGGTAATCCCCAAGGGGGTGGCATCAACGATGTGCAGCTGCGATAAGCTAGGACTGTCTTCATCTTTATCCGTTCGAAGCCAAATGCGAATTCTTTCGATGCGCTCCGCGCTTTCCACACGAAAACCAGTTTCTAAAGTGGAGGATTGCACCACACGCCCGCCCAAGCTTATCAACTCAATCTCGATTTGGTTTTCACGATCCAAAAACACATTATCAATGCCGGCGTAGTAACCATTATAGGTGGCGTTTCCATACCAGCTCACCCCAAAACTTAATGCCCCATACCGCAATGAAGGCCCCTCATCACTCACGCCACCATCCGTAAGTTCAGAATCACAAAAGGATTGAACAACAGACGCATCATGAACCACCGCATTTGGCGCTTTCTTCCGAAATGTTTTCAAAGTTATTGGGAATGACCAGTGTGCAACCCGCAGCCCAAACAAGCAGTGCAGATAAAATCAACAAGTCCAACTTTGTTTCAGACAACAGGCGCAGCATCAGGTAGTTCCCCAGAAATGAACGGGTCATCTCTAGGGAATCTCACCATGATATAAGGGTTTTGTCGGGATTTAAGGTTATTGGCCCTTATTCACCGTGAATTTGTTGGGAGAGGTAATTGTTTATTCCAATTTGATCGATGAGCTCCAGTTGGGCCTCTAACCAATCAATATGTTCTTCTTCGGAGACCAAAATACCTTCCAATAGAGAGCGTGACCCAAAATCATTATCACGAACGCAAATGTTAATGCCGTCGCGCAGACGTGGTACCGCTTCGTTCTCCAGGGCCAGGTCAAGTTTCAGCTGCTCTTCGACGGTCTCACCGACGTTAATCTTACCCAAGCGCTGAACATTGGGAATGCCACCGAGGTACAAGATACGCTCCATTAAAGCTTCGGCATGCTTCATTTCGTCGATCGATTCATGCCGAACTTTCTGGTGTAGTTTGTCATAACCCCAGTCACCGCACATTTTGGCGTGGATGAAATACTGGTTGATGGCGGTTAATTCGCCGGTGAGAACTTCATTGAGTACGTCCAAAACATCTTGGGTGGTTTTCGCCATTGGGTGCCTCCTGGTGTCAATGGAGAAAACATACCATTTTGCGAATGCTATTCAAGATAAATAGTTGTTTTTACTGGGTTTTTGAAACTGATTCTCAAAATCAATTTCATTTTGTCGCGCAACTGATTGATTTAAGCGCTTAAGCCGCCGCCCCAATTTGGGTGGGTCGCTCCGCTTCGGTGGCTTTAGAAGGACACTCTGCACAGGATCCGCTGCATACCCGCTGGACTTCTTGGCAACAAGAACCACACACCGTGCCCGCCCCTGTGCTTTGCATGACTCGAGACACGTCGCCACCAGCCAAGATGGCTTCTTGGCGCAACTGCCGGTCATTAATTCCTCGGCACAAGCAAACGATCATGATTTTCGATCCCTCGGAGCTAATTGAGAATGATTATCATTATCATTCTCGGCCAGTACTCACAACCAGTTTCTTAATAACTGTTTAAAATCAAACCCCTAGGCTAAATGCCCGATTCTTTTAATTGGTAGGTTTTACGGTTTCAGGTTAAAATTGGGCTCCTTTTTAAGTCAGGATGCCCTCGTATGCTTTATGACCCGCCCAAATGGCTGTTCTTTTTTTTCATCATTTCATCGACCTTTTTGAGTGGCTGCGAGCAACTGCGCAAGGGTCCTGCACCATCTACCCAGCCCCCGGATGGGGGAACTGAGATGCCTGATGAAGCACAACCAAAAACGGATGCGGGGCCCGAGACTTTACCTCCCATCCATTTTGCCTTCACCGTTCATCTCGAAGGCCATGCGCTGGCTACCGAAGAGGCAGTCACACGCTATTTCGATAATATTCAAGCCTATGCCGACTTGGCCATTGAGCATGGTTTGCCCGCGACCTGGGAGGTGAGAAATATTTTGGACCATCTTGAAGCAGATACCAACCACCTCTTATTGACCTTGCAAGCTGAAGGGCATGGCGTTGGTTTTCACGCCGACTCCGGAGGGAGTCGCATGAACCAAGCCCAATTTGAATTGGACTTACAAGAAGGCGCTAATTCGCTGAGGGACCTTGGCATCACTGCCCATCACGTTTCTGGTATTTGCTCAGATAAAGACTGGGTCACCGCTGCGTCGACAGCCAATTTTAAAGCAGTGACTGGAATCGTCGATTATTGTTTAAAATCGATGCCCCAAGCAGACCAACCCGCCCACGTGAGAGACTGTACCAACCCTGCGAATTGTCACGATCCCTATGCCTATGAACCTTCCGAAGCCCTGTTCGTGTGGAAAGCTGAAAACGGTTCTAACTGGCCAACGCCTCAGGAAGAAGGCGTTCTGATGATTCCATCCAGCGGAACCATCACCTGCGCCGCTGAACGAGCAGACCCTGCTGTGACGTCACCCACTGGATGTGACTTCCAGGACAACGATGTGACCACTGTCTTGGATTATATCGACGAAGCCCTCACCCACCGCGAACCCGGACGATTCCATCAGCTCACTTTCGTGTGGTCATATGGTGGAAGCATACCCATGGGTCGGTTTAAATCCCTGCTCGAAGGCATTCAAACTCGAACCGAAACGGGCGAACTCTACCCTGTCACCACACCTCAGATGATGTTGAAATACGAACAACATTTGGGCAACATGGCCGCGGACTAAACACTTACGGCGTGGTCAACAACTCTAAAGCTTTCTCAAATTCGGGGTCTTCGCCCGCTGCGAATTGCGCTGGCGTGGGCGCCACCACATGATCAGGAATCACGCCGATGGCATGAAACTCGCTGCCATCAGGGTTGAGTAAACGCATCCCGGTGAATGTGATCTCATACTTGCCTGGTAACCAAGCCGTGGTGATGGTGCCATTGGTGGCTGCACTTGTTTGACCCACCACCGTTACATTGTCTAAGGGCTCGAGCATTTGGGCAAAACATTCAGCGGCCGACACAGATTTGGCACTGACCATTAATACCACTGGCCCCGTATAAACGTGGGTACCCGCATCGAAGGACCATACCTCGTTAACGATGGCAAAATCATCAGCGCCTGACCAAGTGGGATGACCAAAAATCGGCGCCGTGAACGCAGAAGGATTAAAATTACGCGCAAACTCGTAAATGTCGAGATTGGGATAATCTCGCATGTCTAAAATAATACCGTCAGCACCCAAATAATCTTCAAAATTGTCGATGGTATCCGTGATGTCAGGGGTCACACCACCCGCCATATTGACGTAATATATGTTGTCCTGCCCCAGGTCGGTGAGCCATCCGCTTTCGCGCAAGGAACCGCCCCAAGGTGCACCGGGAATTTCAGCCCAGGAGGTGGGACTCGCAGTGATGTCACGTTCCTCACCCGAAGTGTTTTTCAACGTGAGGTCTTTCGTTCCAAACACTTCTTTGAGTTCATCGGTGGCCAAAACAAACCGATACCAATCTGAAGACGCCGAGTAACGCGAGGTGGCTTCGGCGTACCAATCGGCTGCAGATGTGCCGTCAACAGCAACAATGGTGTCCCCCGCATCAATGCCATCTTGAAATGACATGCGCACCACCGGTGCATTATCAATTTCTTGAATTTGAATATCGAGATACCCATCGGACCAATTGTCATCGCCCCAATCGGTCAAAAAGCCATGGCCATCGTGAATGGAATACATCAAACGTCCGAGGATGTGTTTCATTTCCAACCGATCGGTCCCCGAGGCCGCTTTCACCTCGGTGAGGGCTGTTTCGAGAGCCGCATCGATGTCCCGGCCAACCAAATCAAAAAAGGGGTAGAACCAATCGAGGGTTCCGTAAGCCACCAACACCGCCGCACGCATGGCCCCATGATTCAAGATGGTGGCGGGTTCACCCAATGCGCGGTCGTAATCGGCCAAAGGCGGTCGGGTTGCAACACCGTTCGCATCGCTGGTTAAATCGAATTCGCTAAAACCGATAAAGTCTTCTTCGGGGCTAGCGGTCTCGAGATCAGCCTCGATCACATCGGGCCAATCAATACTATTCATTTGCAATTGTGAACTTCGCCACATGAGACCACCGGTGTCTGAGCCCGTCCAAGAAGATTCGGCCACGGCGGCGTAAACATCGTACCCGACCAACGCTGCCTGCCCACTCAAGCGAAGTCCCGCCACCAAGCGCGCTGCCGCCGGTGACAACGCTGCCCCCGTCCAAAATGTCAGAGGCAATGTGGCGCTGCCCGTTCCTACAAAAGACAATGTTTGTGTCACCGTCTCATTTTCGTAGTGCGTCCAGTCGTTGTTTTGTGCAGGAAAGCCTTGAAACCGTTTGAGGATTTGTTGGCCATAATTCACCGTACCTGAAAAAGCCAACGCAATAATTTCTTCGATAGGGCTGTCCACGGCAGCCTTGCGCAAATCGATCACCACCTCTTGGGTTCCTTCGGGTAACTGCGGGACATCGTTGCCGGGTTCAATAATTGCGACACCGTTTTCCAAAGTCACTTGGGTGGCTTGCGTGGCCCCCAATGTGGCGTTCATGGCGCAAGCCGTGGTGAATTGGTCTGCATAAGCCCGAAGCAAATCGTAGTTAAAGGTATGTTCACTTTTGAGCAGGTCCACCAAAGTGTCGTCCATGGCCAACCAATTCGCCATAGGGCCGAACAACCTTTGGCCCACATGTGCCCTGGCCAAACCTGCGGCCACTGATCGCGCGTTGGACAAACCACCCTGGCCTGCCTCACACCAATGACTCACCTGTTGGTATACCGGCGCGGTATCGCCACCGGAATCCTGGTTGGTTTCTTCAGTTTGAGGGCAGCCCAACAGGTTCAAGGCCACAAAGAAAGCAATAATTATTTTTGGCATGTCAGCTCCTTATGCGTCAGGCTGATCGTATATTTCACGCCAACCGTTTTCGCACTGAAAAATCACCGAAATTAAGAGTGTTTTTGGTGAAAGGCAGCACAAAATCGCGATTGGTGTCGCCGTGGCCCTCTCTATGAATCATTTCGGCCATCACTTGACCAATCACAGGCCCACTTTTGAACCAAGCCCCGCTGCTGCCAATGGCCACATAATAGCCGCCCACGTCTGTCCCATCTAAAATTGGATAGGAATCGCTCACCGACCAATCATAAAAAGCGACTTTGGTTTGCACATCGGCAATCTCAATGTCCGGTGCCCGTTTGCGTAATGAAGCGAGAACCCGTTTTTCAAATTTCTCTTTTTCCCGCTCGGTGATGAGGCCCGCTTCGTCGGTGGAGAAGTTCACGTGATCTGCCGCCAGTGCCGCCCCGACTTTAAAGACTTCTTCATGGGGCCGAATATAAAACCCCTCGGCCAAATCTGCCATGGCTGGTACATCAGAAGTGGGGTTCACCCAGGTGGCTTCGCAAATAAACTGACGTTGCGGTGCCGTGGCGATACCCAACGGACAGTGCATCGCGAGGTTGATGTGATGTGAGGCAGGTCCCGCACAGTTCACCACCACATCCGCCTGGAGTTCTTGGGCACCATCGTCGTTGTGAACGGTCACTGATTGAATCCACCGACGTTCGCCTTTCCACGCCGATGCGCCATTCACCACCTTGGTGTCGAATTTAAATTGCACCCCTGCAAGTTCCGCAGCTTGTTGCAAATCCAAAACAGAATCCACCGGCGGAAAAACGAACCCACTGTTAGGCTCCCAAATACCCACCACATCGTCTTCGGGGAAATCAAAACAAGGTAAAAAGTCGGCCAGTGTTTTTTGATTCATGAAAGCAGCTTCCACGCCCGCTTGTTGCATCATGTTCATTCGATTGTCTAAATCGTGTTGATCCATTTCTGCCTTAACGCCCAGTGATTCAGAAGGCGGCCCGCCTTCGCCTTGACGCATCAAAAACAACACCCCCGTTTTATGGTAAGCCGCCCGGGTTGAAGAGAGTCCCAGATACGCCTGCCAATTGTCCCACAGTGTGGCTCCTTCATGAGCCAAAACGATGGCTTCCGACCGCGTGTAATGGCATCGAATCACCGAGGATGTGCGTGCGGTGGAACCCTGGGCTGCCCCAGAATGCTGTTCAATCACGGTCACCAGCCACCCTCGACGGGCCAATTCCAGCGCAGTGCTGGTGCCAATAATGCCGGCACCGATGATGAGAGCCTTTTTTGTCATGTCCATGCTCTACCACAGGTCGGGGGGCAAAAATCAATGAAAACCCATGTAATCTAGCTGTTTAACGGGGTTTTGCCCCTAATTAGGGCGCCCAAAAAAGGCCCATTGTTTTTGGGGACCCCTCTGTTCAAATCGAGTGGTTTTGGGTATGTAAGGCCTTCAAAATAAACGGAGTCATGTATGTCGAATGAAGGTTTTAAGAAGCGCGATCCCCTGGTGAAAATTGACGGCCGGGCCCTCTATCTCACCGAAGACGCAGATACCCTCAAAGCCCAGTTGGCAGGGGAAATCCTGAAACACGATCCCAGCCGAAAGCTGATCGACAATATTTCTACCGACGAAATCACCCCTGGATGGGTTTGCTTTTGGTACGACGAAACACTGGGCGACTACAGTTTGGTGGGCTTACGTGGCGGGCACATCCAAAAGGACGGACTGAAAAGCACCGGCGCCAAAATCATTGTGTCGGGCCTTTCCAAAGGCTGCGGCTCTTCTCGAGAAACCGCACCGTTCTCTGAAAAGGTCGCGGGCATCCAAGTGGTGGTGGCGCAAACCATCGAAAAAATTTATGGCCAAAACTGCCGCAACATCGGACTGCTCACCACCACCGATTTTGGCATTCTCGAGCGTCTCGAAAATGGCGAAAGCGTTCCGTTAGAAGAATTCACTCAGGGCTTAGACCCCATCGCAAAAGGCATCGTGGAATACGGCGGTTTGTTTACGTACAACAAGGCCCGGTTGGCTGGTGAAGTGGCCCCGCCACCCGTCGCAACCGCCAAGCGCCCAATGAATCTCGTGGAGAAAATTATTGCTCAAAGCGCCATCGCTGATGCTAAAACAGGCGCCACCGGCATCGACGCTGTGAAACCCGGCGATGCATTGTTTTGCCGGGCCGATGTTCGTTTTTCTCACGAATACGTAACCCCTATGGCAGAAAGCCTTTTTAAGGCCGGCTTTGGCGACGATGCCCACGTGCGAGACAACGAAAGCATTTTCGCATTCCGAGACCACCTCACTTTTATCGATAAAGTGATGCCCGAAGAGCACAAGAAAAAAGGGTTGTTGGAGCTGGCCGATAATTTAGCCAAAGTCCAAGAAGACTTCGTCACCCGTGAAGGGATTCGTTTGTTTGGCGAGCACCCAGACGGCGGCAGCGAAGCCATTTGCCATAATGCAGTCATGGAAGAGTTGGCTGCTCCGGGTTTCATGGTTATCGGCACCGACAGTCATACTTGTACCGCTGGTGCTTTGGGCTGCTTCGCTTTTGGCGTGGGCTCAACCGATATGGCCAATGCTTGGTATACGAAAGATGTTCAGGTGAAAGTGCCCGAAAGCGTGCGCTATGAACTCGTGGGCAAACCCGCTGAAGACATCACCGCCAAAGACGTCATCTTGTACGTGATGGCCCAAGAATACATCAAGTCGGGCAAAGGCATTGGTAAAGTGCTTGAATTCACCGGAGAAGGCTTGCTCCATTTCAATATGGACGAACGTGCCACCTTGACCAACATGGCCGTGGAAGCAGGGGCCACCACCGGTATCATCGAGCCCGACGCTGTGACGGCAAAATACCTCATGGATTTCCGTGGCTGGGACGAACAAGCCGCCAATGCGGGCTTTCTTAAGAGTGATGAAGGGGCCGAATATGATGCTTCTTTCACCATCGACCTTTCCGCCATCCGACCCATGATTGCCACACCCGGCGATCCGCGCAATGGTGTTACATCCGACGAGTTGGCCGAAACGGGCAAGATCATGGTGGACATCGCCTATGGGGGTTCCTGTACCGGCGGTAAAATGACCGACATGGACATGTATGCTGAAGTTCTCAAAGAAGGCCTCAATCGGGGCTGGAAAGTGAACGAAGAAGTCAAACTTTACATTCAGTTCGGCAGCCAACGCATCAAAGAGTACGCCGTTGAAAAAGGTTATCTGGATGTGTTTTCCCAAAGTGGCGCTGAAGTGATCGAACCTTCTTGCGGCGCATGCATCAAAGCAGGGCCGGGTGTCTCGAACAAAGAGCATCAAATCACGGTGAGTGCCATCAACCGCAACTTCCCCGGACGCTCAGGGCCAGGGGATGTATATTTGTCCTCTCCCCGGGTGGTGGCCGCATCGGCATTGGCCGGCTACATCATCACCCCCGAAGATCTCTTTGCGGCGCAAAACCTGTAGTTCTGGCTTTCCATAGACCGCGCACCACGCCGGGTCGGCATCGCCTTGATAGGGATGACGGCCATAAAGTGATCCGTGCGCTCTCAAAACGCGACTGCCCAATCGAAAGCGCGCATCCATCCCCGTTCACCCCCAATTAGCAGCGTATCAGCCAAAAAAGCTTTCCCATTCATTTTCAGCTATTTAAAGCGAACAAGTAGAGCACCGCTTGCACAATTGGCCGTTTTTTGGACAGGGCGCCTGATTAGTGTTTTTCTTACCTATTAAAGGGAAAAAGCGACCATGAACGGCTTAGAAAACATAATTGGTCAGAACCTCTTGGGTAACAGCATTCGTGCCTATTTGATGGCAAGCTTGTTTGTGGTGCTGGGCTTTTTACTCTCCCGGGCCTTGCGCTGGGTGCTGCAAAAATCCTTTCGACGCATCACCCAAATGACCAAGAGTCAAATGGACGATCTGCTTTTGGAGCAGGCCGTCATGCCGTTATCCGGCATTCTGTTTTTATTTTTTTGTTACGCCGGCGGGCTGTTGCTGCACATGCCCGATCGCATTCGCGATACCTTCAATAATACGCTTTTTGTGATTGGTGCCCTTTTGGTGGGCGCCTTCTCCATTAGAGCGGTGGACATCGTCTTCCGAAAAGGCCTGCAACCGTGGGCCACCCGGTCGGGGTTCGATAACCAGATTGCAGCCTTTATTCGTAAATTTCTCAAGCTGCTGGTGGGCTTTTTGTTATTGGCCACCACGTTGGACCATATTGGATTCGACGTTGTTTCACTGATCACCGGTTTGGGAATCGGTGGTTTGGCCGTGGCATTTGCCGCCCAACAAACGCTGGGTAACGTACTGGGTAGCATTCAAATTTTAAGTGACCGACCTTTTTCTGTGGGCGATTGGATTCGCACCGAAGGATTTTGGGGCGAGGTCACAGAAATCGGCTTGCGCTCCACTAAGGTGCTGACCCGTGGTGAGATTATGGTGGTGATTCCCAACGCGAAATTGGCCGAGGCATCCATCGAAAATGTCAGCGTGGGAAAAAATCTCGCCGTCAATCTCGAATTAGGACTTGAGTACGGCACCTCGGCTGGCGAAATGCAAATCGCGGTGGAACTCCTCAAAAATATTCTGGATGAACAAGAGGGTGTGCTGAAAAAGAAACTGGTCCACTTCCTGGCCTACGACGCATCTTCGTTGACCATCAAATGCACTTATTTTGTGTCTAACATTCGTAAATTTTGGGACATCCAACACGCGGTGAATGTTCAAATTAAAGAAAGCTTCGATGAGCAAGGTCTGGCGTTCGCCTTTCCCACCACCACCGTGCACGTGGCCAGTCTTCCAAAGACCTAAACTACAACTTACCCAAAACGCGCTGGGTCAATGCTTCGCCTGCGGCTTTGGTGCCCAGAGCCCCGCCCAAGTCAGAAGTCACCTCGCGCGCCGCGATGACCTCTTGAACGCTCTCTTGAATGGCTTGCGCGATATCGTTTTCACCCAAGTAGGTCATCATCATGGCGCCAGTGAGCGCCGCTGCAATGGGATTGGCTTTGTCTTCGCCGGCAATGTCTGGGGCTGAACCATGCACAGGCTCAAAGAGCGCTATTTTGCCGGGATGGAGGTTGCCGCTGGCAGCGAGTCCCAAACCACCCACCAGACCAGCACCCAAATCAGATAAGATATCGCCGAACAGATTACCAGTGACGATGACGTCAAAGTGCTCGGGCCGTCTCACCAACTCCATGGCCAACACGTCCACAAAAAAGTGGTCGGTGTCGATGTTGGGATATTCCGCAGCCACAGCTTTGAATGTCCGTTGCCACAGGGACCCGCCGAAACGCACCGCATTACTCTTATCACCCAAGGTGACTTTGCGACGCCCTTGGCTCTTGGCAAATTCAAAAGCATAACGAATGATGCGTTCGACACCTTTGCGGGTGTGCACACTTTCATCCACTGCCACCTCGTCCGGCGTGTTTTTTTTGAAGTTCCCCCCCACCGAGACATAGAGGTCTTCGGTGTTCTCGCGAAAAACGATAAAGTTGACCTCATCAGGACCTTTGTTCTTCAAAGGACAAAATTCAGCTGCGACCAATTCCACCGGTCGCATGTTGACAAAGAGATCCAGTCCAAACCGCATGCCCAACAAAATTTCACGACCGTGCGCCATATCTGGAATTCGAGGGTCCCCCAAAGCGCCAAAATAAACGGCATCGTAGTTCTCTTCTAAGTCCTTGAGACCTCCTTCAGGAATCCCCACGCCTTCACGAAGCCATTTTTCTGCGCCCCAGTCTTTGTGTACCCATTCAAAGGCACGGCCTCTTTTCTCGGTGGCTGCTTTGAGCATGGCCAATCCGGCATCGATTACTTCTGGTCCAATGCCATCTCCAGGCACCACCGCTATGCGTTTGAGGTCGGTCATTTTGGTCTCTCCTATTGTCTCAGCCTGCCTTTTAGCAGAAAAAAGCCGAGAGAACAGGGTTTAAATACAAATAAAACGGCTATTTGGGCCAATTTGAGCGCTTACGGCCTTGACCAACGGCCCACTTGGATCTAACCCTATGCTCCTGTGGCGCTGTGCCCGAATGGTTAGGGAGTGGTCTGCAAAACCATCGAAACCGGTTCGATTCCGGTCGGCGCCTCCAATAGCCTGGATTTTTCCGGGCTTTTTTTTTAGGTGGACTCATGAAAGCTCGAGCCTTCGCCCACACCAACATCGCGCTCATCAAGTATTGGGGCAAACGCGACCTCCAATTCAACTTGCCGGCGACCGATAGCTTATCCCTAACACTAAAAGCTTTTGGAACAGAGACAGAAGTTTCTTTGCATGACGGCACTGAAGACGAACTGATTCTCAATGGTGAAAAAGCGTCTCCCACAGAGACGCAACGGGTGGCACAATTTTTAGAACTGGTTCGTGAACAAAGTGTCCATGCGTCCAAAGCCCGAGTGACAAGCCTCAACCAAGTCCCCACCGCTGCCGGGCTGGCCTCTTCAGCATCTGCCTTCGCCGCCCTCGCCCTCGCAGCGGTCAAAGCCTACGAACTCGATGACACCAGCACCGCACAACTGAGCCGTTTGGCGCGCCAAGGTTCAGGCTCTGCCGCCCGAAGTATTTTTGGTGGGCTGGTTCACATGCGTCGAGGCACCGCTGCCGATGGTCACGATGCACTGGCCTATGCCATTCCGAACACGTCGCTTCAGCTGGGCATGCTGGTGGTTCCCTGTCACCAAGGGCCCAAAGCTGTCTCCTCTACCAAAGGCATGACACATACCGAACAGACGTCGCCCTACTTTGAATCATGGTGCGCCACCCATGATGCCGATATGAACCAAGCCCTGAATGCCATCGCTGAAAATGACTTTGTGGCTTTGGGTGAAGCCATGGAACATTCCACACTCAAAATGCATGCCACGGCCCTCACTGCCAAGCCTGGCTTGTGGTATTGGAATGCAGAAACCTGGCGGGTCATTGAAAGCATTCAAAAAAGTCGGTCCGAAGAATGCCCCTTTTACTTCACCATGGATGCGGGTCCCCACGTGAAGGTGCTGGTGCAACAAAATCAAATGGACGTCATTAAACAAAAACTTTGCGAGGCTTTGGACCGCGCCCCTGAAAACATCTGGCAATCCCTACCTGGCGGCCCTGCCCGCTGGATGGATGTTTAAATGAATCTCAAACAACCACTGAGCTATTCGGCCCCAGGAAAGATGATGGTTGCCGGCGAATACGCGGTTCTGTTCGATTACCCGGCGCTGGTTGGCGCCGTGGACTGCCGTGCCACCACCACCTTACAAAACGCACCACACCTTCAAGTCAAAGGGCTCGAAGACCATCCCCTCTCTGTGGTTCGAGCAGAAGATTCATTGGCGTTCGTGGGGCAACACCCCAACGCAAACACCCAACTTTTCACCCACGCCCTCGAACACTTTTTTCACGATCGGCCCTTGCCCAATATCTTGGTTGAGACCAACACCCGTCGGTTTTTTGATGCGGAAGGTCGAAAATTGGGCCTCGGCTCCTCTGCAGCCGCGACAGTCTCCTTAACCGCAGCACTTTTGCATTACCTCAAACAAGCACGGCCCAGCCAAAATGAAATCATTAAACATGCCCTACAAATACACAAAAAATTAAATGGCGGTGTGGGGTCAGGTGCCGACGTGGCCGCATCCACCGTGGGCGGCCTCATCAAGTTTCAACAAATTGGGGTTCAGATGCGCCACCTGCCACACTGGCAAAATCCAGATTGGCAATTCCTCATTGTTTTCACGGGAAAAACCCAAAGCACCAAAGCCTGGGTGAAGGTGGTTGAAGATTGGGCGTCCCAAGCCCCCAAACCCTCTAAATTAGTCCTGCAAGAAATCCATAAAGCAACCTTGGCCATCCTTGCCGCCATGGAAAACCAAACCGGGTCGCAATTGGTGGCGGGAATTACCCAGGCCCACTTGGCCATGAACCAGTTGGGCCAAGCCACGCAGCTCGATATCGTGGCCCCGGCAGCCACCACCATCCACGACCTGGCAGTGGAAATGGGCGGGAGCGCCAAGCCCAGTGGCGCAGGGGGCGGGGATATCTGTATGGCCGTTTTGCCCGTCAACCAAGCCCAGCAATTCGTTAACTCACTAGAAGAAAAAGGGTTTTCTGTCTTGCAACGGGATGTTTTCTCTGAAGGGTGTCATCCACTGGCCAGCCCAAAGCCCCATTGATCAACGTCCCAGAATGGTTCATTCTCTCCGTATGTTTGACCAAACGGATGAAGGCCCCGCCATTGAACCCTCTTTGCCAGATGCAGCGCATCTGCCCGAGCCAGAACTGGAAGCTTCGGGTACAGAGATCGTCAATGGTGATATTGAGGCCCCTTTGGCCCAATACGGCAAACTTTATGAGTACCAACACTGGCGCGATTATACCGAACGGTTCCTGAACGGTACCCAATACGGTTACGACCCAAAGGTCCCCCCGCTCACCCAAGCACAATTTCGTGAACTTCCCTCCGAAATTTTCCACGCGGTGGCCGGTGCCATTGCAGGCGGGTTAAAGGGCGAAAAAATCGCTCTTGAATGTTCGGCATTCCTTTGTGCGCACGCCCCGGATGAAAACACCCGTACCTTTTTAGCCACACAAGTGGCCGATGAAGCCCGGCACGTGGAGGTGTTTTCCAAACGTCTTTACCGCATGGGCTTTACCGACCTAGAGGCCACCATGAAAAAATACGTGGGCGAACGCATGTATGAATTCCATGAACACATGCGCGAGCGGGTTTGTGAATCTAGAGACTTTGTGGGTGGCGTCGTGGGTCAAAACTTAGCCCTAGAGGGATTGGCCCTGGGCTTTTTTGAGTTTTATTCGGTTTTATTGCGCGACCTCGATCCAGGGACTTCGCAGATTTTGGATACCGTGCTGCAAGATGAACGACGACATGTGGGCTTTGGCCTCGTCAAGCTAAGAGAGATGATGGATAAGGAACCTGAAAAGCAGTCCTACGTGCACGAAACACTGTCTCTCTTAAGCCAAAAAATGGTGGCCATTTTTGAAGAGAACGCCCAAAATATGGCGCAGCTGGGTGTCGATGCGCAAGAGGCCATGATGCGGGTGAAGAAATACCACCGCTCCCACCTGAACCGTTTGGGCCTCACAGCCACTGGTATTTAATTAACCTTCAGGCTTTTGGGCCAAAACCAACAGCCGTGGACTGTTTTCATCGAAAGCCGCAAAATCCACGTCGCCATAAATTTCTTCAACCCCGAACCCAGCATGGTGTAATGCACCCAATAATTCTTGGTAGGTCCACATGCGTTGGGCGTAGTACAGCTCGACGCCGCGTGAGGCGCCTTCTTCAATAAATCGTAACTCCGAATGCATGAGATGGGTGGCTGGTTCAAAACGACATCGGTCATAGGTCCAAACCGGCTCTCCGGTCTGCGGAGAGACGCGCTCATCCAAACGCCCCCATTCCACACTCCCTACTTCCATCACCTCCCATGCCGGTGCCATGATGTCACAGGCGAACAAACCGCCCGGCGGCAATCGTTGAAAAACATGTTGTAGCGCTTCATTTAATTCTGCCAGCGTATGAATATGCAACAGCCCATTAAAAGGGAAAGCGATGAAACCCACTGGGTCCTCAGGCGGCCCCAGAAAATCATGTGCTTTTGCACATTCACTGCTAAACACCTCGATAGCAGAAAGTTCGCGGGCCATTTTTTGGCAAGCTTTAAGCATGTGAATGTTGGGCTCCACCGCATGACATTTGACTTTTGCGCGTAACAAGTCTTGTAGCAAGCGGCCACTGCCCGCTCCCAGCTCCACGAACACTTGCCCTTCGGACATCCCCCGCTCAATCACCCCATGGTAAAAGGGAGCTTCAGCTTTGTAGCCAATGTAATCAAAATCGTACCAATCAGGTCGGTCATAAAGAGCATGACGATCATAATTTAATAAAAGGTAGTCGGTGAGAGATCCTGCCATAAGGGACTAAGCTTGGGCCTCGGCCACCTCAGTTTTAAGATCGTCGAGGAGCTGTTCCATGGGCTCATAGTTTTCACGAACGGCCTCTACGTCTTGCTCGTTCACCGCCTCTTTACTCTTGGTGACCAAAACCTCAACCAACGCACTGTGACTCTCCATCACGTCTTCGCCACTTGCGGCCATAATTCGGGTAAAGGCGGTGTAATATTTTTCCACCTCCACAATCAGGTTTTGCATTTGAACCACAATCTCATCTTGCTCAGGAGCGGGGACCGAAATCTCCAGCCCGGCCTCTTCAGCCTCTTCGGCTGCAAATTGAGACACCAGATCTTCTTTCTCTTCATTGTCTAAACCGGTATTGGCACGAACTGCCACGGAACGTTGTCGGCCCGTCTCAGAATCAATGGCGGCGACATTGACCAATCCTTCTTGATCAATGCCAAAGGTAATATCAATGGAAACCTCGCCACGGTCAGCCTCTCGGAGGTTGCCCAACACGACCTCTCCTAACATCTCGTTGTTCTCGACCTTTCGGTTATCGCCTTGATACACTTTGACCCTCACCTCCCGCTGTCCGGGGCGGTTGGTGTGAAACCGCTTGCGGGTGGTGGCTGGCAACGTGGAGTTTTTCTCAATTAAGGTGTGCATCAGCCCACCTGCAATCTCAATCCCCAGATTGTGAGACGTCACATCTAAGAGTTGGACCTCTTGAAAAGACTCTTCTTCGCTGTAGCCCTCGGCATTCAGCATGGCGGCCTGGATCGATGCACCCAAAGCCACGGCTTCATCGGGGTGAATGTTTTTTGAGGGTTCCTTTTTGAAAAATCGTTTCACCGCTTCTTGAACCAGGGGCATCCGGGTCATGCCGCCCACTAAAACCACTTCGTCAATCTCTTGAACGCCGATCTTCGCCTGGGTGAGGACTTGCTGACAAATGCTGATGCTGCGCTCCACCAGCCCTTCACTCACGCGCTCTAATTCGGCCCGATTGATGTTGCGCTGTAAATGCAACGCGCCACCACCCACTTGGATGATGAATGGCAGATTGATTTCTGAAACCTGCAGTTGAGACAAATCCATTTTGGCTTTTTCACAAGCCTCGAGCAAACGCTGCAATGCCGCCTTATCGTGACGCAAGTCAACATTATGCGACGCCTCGAATTCTTCGGCCAACAAGTCCACCAATTGCATGTCGAAATCGGTGCCACCTAAAAAGTCATCACCACTGGTGGACACCACCTCAAAAACGCCCGCGCCAATATCAAGAATGGAAATATCAAAGGTTCCGCCACCGAGGTCGTAGACAGCGATACGCTTGTTCATGTCCTTGCCGTAGCCAAAGGCCAATGCCGCGGCCACGGGCTCGCTCACCATTCGCATGACAGTCAAACCCGCGATCTCCGCCGCCTCTTTGGTGGCCTGCCGCTGACTGTGATTGAAGTAAGCAGGCACGGTGATCACGCAACGGTGGACCTCTTCATTGAGATACCCT
>MDTD01082350.1_pt1 | contig 19540 bp, 18 predicted proteins | sample 811221 | NCBI WGS metagenome assembly MDTD01 (sample SAMN05326646, study PRJNA326480) | marine metagenome | isolation source: seawater | place: Pacific Ocean: South West | collected 2011 | reverse complement strand
CTGTTCTTCATCCGTAAGCTCGAGAGAGAGCTCAGCCTCTTCGAGTTCTTCCCTTTCTTTCATTTCGCTCTTTTCTTCAAAGAGAAAATCGAAAATGTTGCGACGATTTGACTTCGACATCGTTTTAATCTCCTTAATGGTTTCTGTCAATCTGCGCTCAAGCCTCTCTTGAGTCGTACATTCTGTAAGTATTACCTCAGTGCGCAATTTTATTGCTTCTCTTACGCAATATAGCAAACTTAATTGAATTCTGTTTTTCTGTGCTGGGTCTAGATCATCAAGGTTCACGCTTTCATGAACTATTGAGAGTCTTTTGACTTTTTCACTTAGTGTATTTATTTTTTTAGCAAGAGGTGTGCTTTCTGTAAGATTCTCACCACTTATAAGCTTACTCAGAGCTTCAGCCATGCCTTGGTCTAGTACGAGAACATCGTCGTCAGCACTACTTTCAGCTCCGATGTTTATCTCAGCTCCATCAGTTGCTACTGATACTGATCCATCAGTCGCGACTTCGACGTCGACCGGTGCACCCGAAGAGATTGTAACTGAAGCTTTGGCATCATGCCCAGCAGCCGGAATTAACTCATCATCTAATGTGTCCGGTAAGCTTTCCATTTCAGGCATTTCGCCTTCATCAGCGTGTTGCATCTCTCCAAGAATCCTCTGGTTGACCAGATCTCGTATCTGAGGCATTACTGCTTCTATAACCCTGTTTTTTGCAGTATCTTCAGCCAATTGTTTAAGTCTTTGGGCGTCTGCTACTGCTTCATCAAATAGTGTCTTGTTCATACTTTGCACCTTGTTCTAGACAATAAATATATTCCTTCAAAGAGAAAAGCTACCTCTTTGTAAAGATTGTTTTCTGGCTAAATCCTTTAAATTTTTAATTGGTTGCTCTTCTTCTTCGTCATTGTAGTCGACTTTATCGTCTGGTGGGGCTGAAAAATAACCACGCTTAGATCCAAATCTACTACTTGCGGTTCCCCCGTAAACATTTGAATGTGTAGCTGTTCCTCCCGACGGTCTTTTTGATTTTGTGCGCAAAGGAACAGGAGACATGCTATCACCTAAAGAAAAAACTTCTTCTAAGACTTTGTCAATCCTAAAAAAACAGTCTGAAAGTTTGGTGTTTCCGCCTACAAAATAAGATCGATCAACTTTATTTGAAGCACCAAAGTCGGTAGGAAGAAAGCTAGCTACTTTTCCTTGGATCGCAGCCTCTGACTCATTGTCTTCGAAGTCTTCATCTTCGTATTTGTCTGGATCTCTATAGGGATACGACGATGCCATTTTTTTTGACTTTTGAAACTTAGGCTGAATTGTTCCATAACCCAAGTCTTTCCTGTCGTCGTATCTATTAAAAACAGACATTGTCAGCTTTAACCTCCGGATCCGGAGCCGTCGTCTTCAGTTGTAACTTGAGGTGCTGAGGATCCAAAGTCTAGTTCTTTTATTTTCTGACCAGAGATTTGTTTTGTTCCGGCAAGTGGTGTCAATCGAGTTCCAAATCCAGAACCAAAGTTATTCGAGAGAGAAACTGTTATAGGACCACCAAGCGATGCGTGGTCAAAAGGCTTGTTAGGGTCTGTAGAACTTGCAAGGTTAGGGCCAAAGTGAGACCCTGGTTTTCCGGCAGGGCCTACGTCAACTCCACCGGCTGAAGCTGCGGCTACACCATCGAGTTTTGGTGGAGCATCGGTGGCTGAAGCATCCCCTGAAGAGAAGTTCATGTCGATTGTTCCGTAATCTTCATTGTCTGATTGTGCAGCATTAGATAATACATTATCTTGAAACCACGTCCGGACGCCTTCCCGAGAAAAGTTTGTGATGTCGTTTGCTGCACCTTTATGAATTGGGCTATTAGGAAAAGAAGTTGACAATCTAGTGTTGTCCGAAGTAGAGTGAACCTCTAAGTTCGGAAATTCTCTTTCAAACATGTTTTGATTTGTTGCCACGCCTATATTCCTTTATTAGCTAATTACTTAGAACTTTTACCAAAACCATAGTCACCTAAAGTCTGCTTTGAAATTGCTTCTGAAGATGCTTTCGGTGAAAGTTGAGAGCCTACTCCTTCAAAAGGGGTAGCAGACGGTGTTGTTCCGAAACCGTCCGGAGCTGCCGGTTGGTCAGTGGGTGACACACTTCCTTCACCAGGAGAAGACGGGTTAGGAACATAAGGGCTAGCAGGCAAACCAGCTCCGCCGGTTTCAACATCTTCTAAGTCAGGTGCCTCAGCATAATTTGGGTCAAATGTTCCAAAAGTGTGGCCACCGTCGTTAATCGTACCGTCTAACACTTTGCTCTGATACTGTTCTCTAATAGCGTCAGGTGTCAATTCTCCCGAATGAATCGGGCTGGTAGCGTACTGTGACGCGATATCTGCTGATGCTGCGGTTCCCATTGCTCTATCGCTAATTGGTGGTTTTACAGTTCCTTGCTTATGAGATGGCATTTATGTCTCCTTTATATTCTTTTAGAAATTCTTTTTCGAAGAGCTGTTTTTGCCTCTTTGATTCTTTTAAGTTTTTTAACCAGCTTGGCTTCGTGAATCTTTAGTGCCTTAATGTAATCAATATCCTTTTCCAAAGTTCCGGCCAAGTCCTCTGCATCAGTCTCTTCAGCACTAACTTTCTCGATATCACCACCCTTTGCGACAGGATCAGAGATCTCTTTTTGAATTTTTCTTGCTTCTTGCTGAATCATAGTTTTTAAAGTTGATGGCGTTAGTTTTCTTACCCTTCTTGACATTTTCTTCTCCTGGTTCATTTAAGTTTGTAAGTAGGCGAACCTTCTAATCTATATTTATCTCTCTGGCTTAGATTTTTATCGTTTTATCAATAATTGCTAAGGCAAGTGATTGGTTTTATCGTTAAAGGCCAACTCAGCCCAGTTATTGTTTGATTCAGAGAACAACGACCCAATGTCCAAGCCTGGTCCAGTGCCTCCGGAAAGTCCACCTGGTGCTCCTCCAGCTCCTCTTGAGTCGGCGCCGAGCTGTTCTTGAAGTGTTGTTCTAGCAGTATCAGCTAAAATACTCTGCATTATAGAGTCATCTGTCAAAGTATTGACTGTTGTGTCGATCTTTGTCTCTAGCTTTTGACGCCTTTCTTGAAGTGCCCGCTCTTCGTTCTTTCTCTTCATCATCTGCTGCCTTCTAGAGTTAGACTCGCTTAAGTTACCCTGGAGTCCTTCTGCTAGAATTTCAACCAAGCATTCTTTTACAATTCCTTTTAAAGCAGTTTTTGTAAGCTTAGCCATTATCCTACTCCTTCAACACCAACTGTTCCTGTCATTGGGAACATATTCTTCTTAGGAATGTTTGTAAGCCCTGCAACAACGCTGAAGTCAACTTTGTTAGTGTCAACAGCAGTTAAGAATATTTTTGTACACCTGAGCTCTAGTCTTCCTGAGTTAGTGTTTCCCGGCACTTTAAAGTAATTTGCATTTGATGCAGTTACGTGATTATACAGCGGCTCTGTGCTCTTTGTCAAAAGCGGACCTCGAACTCCATTTGAAGAGAATCCAACTTTTAGCATGTGTGCTTGGTTTGCGTTGTTGTTATAAACTGTCACAAACCTTGTGACTCTCGGAAACTCTACGGTAATGATTGATCCTGAAATTGCTTCAGCACCGTTACTACTAGTTACCCATGGAGTCCCTGAGGCTTCGTACTCATCAGAAGCTGACCAGTTGCTTGATACCCATTGTCCCATTATTCATTCTCCCACGATAAAATGTCATTAACTATTCTATCGATGCGGTCCGTCTTGTTAAAATGCTTGTTAAGATCAGCATTGGAAAAGTCTTTTCCTTCTCTCATCATAAAAGCGCCGGGGGTTGACGGTTCGGAAACGAAATCCCAACAAATTAGTTGAAAGTCATCTTGAACCACGTCGTGATCTCCCTCTCTTCTTGTAGACCCAACCCCTCGACTCGAAATACCAAGTGTAACACCTGACTCGACAAGGGATTGCAAGATTTTTCCGGAGGGTGTATCGAGAAGCTCAACAATGCCTTTGCATACTCCGTCCTCCATAAACGCCTCACGTATGATGTGAGAAGCGTTTTTAAGCTCTACTACAGAAGAGTCTGGGTGGTCGCATTCGCCGAGTGCTCTGTTCTCTTTTATAAACTTCTGGTAGTTTCTAACTTCTCTGTCCAGAATTTCCAACGGATAGATTCTTCCGTTTTGATTTAGAGTATCAGCTTTTTGCAAAACCCCTTTCATTACAATTTTGCCACCATGAGCTTCTCGTGACTCTTTAATAGCTTGAGGCGAATAGTCAAATGCTAGCCACTCTGTCAAAAGTTTTCTATTAGACATCTTTTTCCTCCAACTCTGCCAATAAGCTTGCTAAAGACAAAGCCTTTGATACTGAATTATCACTAAGGCTAGGTTTATAACTATCAATTGTTGTTTGTAATTTTTCTTTCTTTTCTAGCAAAACCTTATTCTCGCATCCAGCATAATACTGCTGAACTGTGTCGTAAGTTTTTTGCTTTATAGCTTCTGAGACTTTTATCATCTTGTTAGTGTTACCTAAAAGTTTTGACTCTAACAATTCTTTCTGCAAAGGAGAAAGCTTTTTGGCGTACTTTTTATTAAATTTTTCAATCATTAAGTTAAGCACTAAAGGATCAGCATTGTCGACTTTTACAGGTTCTTCATTTTTACAAACATTTGTAAGGTGCGATTCCAGAACTTGCTCATACTTTACAACTTCTTTGGGAGAGAGCTTTCCTGCGCCTCGCCATTCGTTTAAAAGCATCTGCACAGTTGCAAATATTCGGTACTCTTTTATTGGCTGATCGTAAAAGTCTTCTCGATTAATTTTATGGTTTATCTCTTTGATCAAAATAGATTTTTCTGAATTGAGTCTTTTGTGGTCTCTTTCCTCACAAACTCGGCGGCTTTCTAAGATTATTCTTCTAGCCAGATCAGGTGAGTCAACTTTTGTATGCACAAGAGAGCTAAATAACTTAAACTCTCTCAAAAGCTCTGAGTCTTTTGAAAAGTTTTCTATTAGTATTGTAATGGCCTTTTCAGACTCTGATTGTTTGCCAATGACGGTCATTTCACTAGCATGTCTTACAATCTGCTCGTGTAAAAGACCGACGTTACGTTTTTTATTATGTTTCGCCATTAGGGTCTCCATTATCTTCATTTTCGGAAAGAATTTTCCTAGTGTTGATGCCTATCTTACTGTTCATTCGTCCTAGAGTGTTTACTAAATCAAACGTCAGCCTTGGTGGGCTGTATGTACTAGAAGATTCAGAAAAAGGATCTTTTAAGAAGTCTTCATCATAGGGTTTGTTTAACGTGTCTTGTTTTCGGCCGGCTTTTCCAGTCGAAGTCATTTTAACAAAATCTGGCATATGAGTATTTTCTGGTCCTGCTGTCACTTTTCTTGATTTTTTTATTACTTGCCCGAATGCGTTTCTTATTTGCTGCCTTGCTTTTATTGGTGCATCTAAGTCATCAATAGAAAGACTTTCAACTTCATCATAAGTATCTTCATCGTCGACTTCTGTGTCTTCGTTTTTTCCAGGTAGTGCTGTTAAAAGTTCACCAGAAGAAGTGTCAGCGTCGAAAAGGCCTCCTCCTTCTTCTCCTCCTTCATCGTCTCCTCCTGCATCGTCAGCGGGAGCATCACCACCTCCATCGCCTCCGGCTTCGGGCTCTTCTAATGAAACGCCTTCTATTTCAAGGTCTTGAAGCTTATCACTTAATCGACCTTCGTGTACTTCAGATATCTCTTCGTCAGTTAGGCCTAAAACATTTTTTTGTATCCACGATCTGTTTACAGATCCTTCTGGTGCAGATCCTGCAATTTCAAAGCGTGCTCTTATTAATTCAAGCTTTTGCTGCTGTGCAACTGATGATGGGTTTGATAGTCTTAATTCAAAGTCAGCAAGATCTTCTCCATCGTAACCATGGCAGTATAGATGAATCATTGCCAATTTATTCAGCTCAGACAAAACAGTTTTTTGAATTCTCTGTATGGATCTACTAAATCTTATGTCTTCTTGTGCTAAAGTTGCTTTTGACCCTATTTCTTCGTCGTAGCCAAGATATGCTTTTGGAATCTTAAGGGCAGCAAATAATTTTTTCTGTATGTACTGAACGTCTTCTATGGCAGCAGTGTTCTGGCCTCCTGCAAGTGTGTCGATTCTTGTTCCTGACTCTCCGCCTCTTACGGGAAGAAAGTAATCTTCGTCTACAGAAAGCGGATTATACCTTAGGTCAACTTTTCCTGTATCTTTTGCTATTACTTGATTTCTTTTTAAGCTTGTTTGTGCTTGTTCAAGATAATTTGATACATCTTCTGGAGGAACGTTTCCCACGTCGATATAGAATACTCTTCTTTCAGGTGCCCTGATTACCCTGTACACAAGCATTGCATCTTCAATAAGAATTAGCTGTCGCCATATTCTTCGAGCGGCTTCTAAAACTGAAGATCCGTACGGTAAAAATGCGTCATTACCCAACAGCCTGAGGTGAGAAACTTGCCAATTTTCTAATACCTGATTTCCCTGTGTTACCCACCTAAACCTTACAGCCATAGGATCATCTGTGTCGAATCCCTCTTCTCTTTCCATTTCACTTATGGCGATTGGATATGCACTTATAACACCATACTCAGGGTGAACATCATTAAAAAGAAAAAAGTCACCGTACTTACAGAGATTTCTAACCCACATTACTAAATTAAATTCTACGTTTAAAACATCGTAGAACAAATTTTCTAAAAGATCTTGGACTTTTCTATTTTCTGAATAGATGTGCAAAACTCTTCCATGCTCATCAGATGATACTGTCTCTTCAGCGTAGATATCTAGAGCTGATGCGATTTCTGGTGTACCTTCCATTTCAGCAAAATCTGAGTATCTTGACATCCTGTCGAAAGATCCGTAAGCGCTGAGTGTACTGTTATAAACATCGCTGTGTGCCCTTTTAAAAACTTCTAAAGCAGTTGAGGCTCCAGGAGAGCTTACATCCCTGACTCTTCTTTTGACTACTGGGCCAGACCTAAACAACTTTGTCAATCTTGTAAACAGGCTTGCTTGCTGTGCCATCTATCTACTCCTTGCGATTATAACTATTTTATCAATTATCATAAAAACCTAAACTATAAAAGCCAACTCATATCAACTCCATCTAAAGAGCCTGACTGTGGCATTGACTGATATTGGTGTGCCTGAAAAGGATTCCAGCCAAATCTGCTGAATGGGCTTTTTGGTGGTGGAGCACTCTTTTTATTAAGCGCAAAACCATCAAGCATTGCTTTATTTATGTCCGTGGTGTGCTTATTTGTCTTAGGATCAGCATCGAACAGCCAAGTTCCAATTGCTGCAGCAATTACTAAGTCATCATTCTTTCCTTTCTGAGCTTGGGCTTTAGAACCTTTCCAAATAAATGTCTTTAATTCTTCAATAAGCCTAGAAGAATAAAATGTAACTGATTTATTTCTCAGTACTTCTTCAAACTTTGTTAGTATCTGTCCTCTAGATTGTGCGTTTGTTGTAAAGCCTATTTTGCTAAGCTGTACATTTCCAGAATACAGCGCGTTCATTCTATCTTTTTCACTTTTGTAGTATAAGTTGCTGTATCCTAGCTCTACAAGCTTCATTATAACAGCATAGCCGTATGTATTGTTTTCTGGGCATATAAGAGCCTGATTGTATCTTCTGCCGGCTTCGACCAAAAGTGAAGCAAACTGATCTGGTGGCAGCTTTCCTTTGTACTCAGCAACTTGCTCAGACGTTGTTACGTCTATAACATGAAAAGTTGAGTAGTCGGCTGCGTCGCCTCGAGAAACATCTGCAGATATAATGTACTTGTGTTCTGACAGGGCATACTTCCAAACCCAAACACTCATTTGTGGGCCCCAACGTTCCATCGGTGACTTTATTCTCAAAGCCATATTCTCAAGATCGCCTGAGCTTAGGAATGTATCACCAGAGGCTGCGAAATCGCACATTAATTCTTGAGCGATCTGCTTTCGAGACATGTTTTTGGTCTCAGTCTTAAACCACTCATCATCTCGTTCGGGATGGACATCCCACATAAGTTTTATAAAATTAAACTCATTTTCTCCCTCTTGAGAGTTTACACAAAGCTCATGATATTTGTCTCCAACACCGTTTGGTGTGGAAAGTATAATTGCCCTACCTCCAGTAGAAAGAGTTGAATACAGTCCCATCCAGAGTTCTTCAAAGTTACGAATAAAGGCTGCCTCATCAACTATTAAAAGACTGAGAGCTTCAGAACGGCCGGCATCATCGGAAGTTGGAACTGCCTTAATTTGTGAACCATTGCTAAACTCAACTCCCTGTTTATTGCTACCTACAACTTCTGTCAAAGACATCCAGGGAGGCAAGCTTCGAATGGCTGTTTTTACTTTTTTAATAAAGTTTTGTGCGACAGCAAGCTTTGTTGCAATAATGAGTATGTTTTTGTCTCTATAAAAGTAAGCAAGCCATACTGCGTAAGCTGCAGTCAAAGTAGAAATTCCGAGTTGCCTAGACTTTAAAATAATATTGAATCTGTGGTCTACAAAGTCAGAGACGCATTCATCTTGAAAGTCGTATGTGTCAAACTTTATGAGACCTCGAGTAGGATGCTGTATCTTTACATACTTTTTAATAAAATATGTTGGATCTTTTCCGCACCTAATAAGCTCTTTGACCTGCTTATTTTTTGATGAAGACATTACAGATCTAAGTCAACTGTGTGATTGAGACGATAGTAAGCTATTTTTCTTAGAGAATTTGAAGTTGACTGAATGATTTCTACATTGTCGTCAGAGCCTTTATCGTCAAACTTAAGTGTCTCTCCGGACTCGCTCTTAAAATTCTTTTTCAAACTATCGAGCGTTTGCTTTATAAGCTGGTGTCCGTGCTCGCGGGCTGTTTGAGACTGAAGTCTTAAAGATTGCTCTGACGCAAAGTGCACGATTGTCTGAAATTTTATGACAAGGCGACTTCCTTGAAGTGCTGTTTTTATTGAATACGTCCCATCTTTTGAAACAGGATTGTAAGTATTGTCTACCAGTCTGGCTACTAATTCTAATGGGTGCATGATTTATACCTCTTCTATAAATATCATCATCTTTTTTCTTGCGACGCTTTGAGATGGGCGGCTTCCTTTGTCCCAAGCATCTTTATCTAAATATTTAAAATTTTGAACACATTCCGTGCAAGCCCCTTCTTTTTGTATTGAGACAAGATCTAAGTCATCTCTTGCACAAAAATTACAAACATTACACGTAATGTTTATAGGTGTGACGTTGCTTATTAAGCTAACTTTATTTTTGTATAACTTGAGCGTCTTTTCCATCTTTGTTCACTTCTAATACGTTGTCAACAGCGTCTTTGACAGCATCGACATGTGAAATTATCAGTATGCACCGGAACCACTTCTTTAAAGACTCTAAGAACCTGCTGCAGGCTTCAATATTACCAGAGTCAAGTGATCCAAAGCCCTCGTCGATAATAAAAATATCTGATTTAGATAATTCTGAAACATTTGTTAAGGCGACACGAATCGCCATCGCTGACATCATTTTTTCCATTCCACTGCAACACTCTATAATTCTTCTGGAGTCACCGTAGTTAATGTAAATATTCATATCATTTGAACCTTCGTCAGATTCCAACTCTACTGTAAACCCTGTCACACCCTGAAGTATGCTCTCTATTTCTAGATTTATCTCAGGAAGCCTGGACCGAATTATCTCTAAAGGCACACCATTCTTAGAGGTTGCTTGCATAAAAAGCTCATAAACTCTCCACTCTTCCAAGAGTTCATCGTATTCTTCTTTTTGTGTAGTTAAATTTTCAATCTGTGCTTGTAAGAGGCCGACTTCTTCAGAAAGTCTTCTTTGAGTTGACTCCATGTCAGCCGCAGCTGATTTGAGGTCTTTTAACTTTTTCCTCATCGAGCTAATCTTCTGAGCAACGTCATCAGATGAAACGTTAACTTTCATTTCATCTAAAGTTTGAACTTCTAGTGCATGGCTTTTTTCTAGCTTTTCTAGGGTGTTTTTGTTGTCAACAATTTTTATTTTTATTGAATTTTTTTCAATGGACATCACCCTAAAGTCTTCCATTAAATTATTAAATTTTTCTAATTTTTTGTCAAGCTCTCTAGCTTGAATTTTTTTTAATTGAGACCTTGTTATTTTTAAATCTTCAGCTATGCTCTCAATCGTTTTGTTTTTCGACTTTATTGATTTTTTAGCTTTTAAGGCACCATCCATGTACTTATTAATTGGGCAGACATCGCTGCATGGTGTATCGTTTAGTTTTTGTGCTTCTTTCTCAAAACTCTTTAATTTTTGCTTTTCTTTTTCAAGCTTATGCTTTAGTTTTGTTGCAGTATTATCTAAGTCTTTTTCTTCTTCAAGTGATGCCTTTAAGTCATCTAAGGGGAAAGTGTTTCTTAGAGTCTCTAGTTTTTCTGTTTTCTCTTTTAAAGTACTGTAAGATGATCTTCCTTCTTTCAAAACTCTCTTTGCTTCTAAGACATTCATCTGTATATCTTTAATTTTTTTCTCTTGAGAGGTGACGTCTTGACCTGTAACAAGGTTGCTATCTTCTCTTGTTTCTAAAGTTAAGTCTAGACTTCTAATTCTCTTCTTCAAGACTTCTAATTCTTCAGCATTTTCTTTTCTTTTCTTTTCTTTGCTCGCTAATTTATTTTTGGCTTCTACTATAGAAACTTCGTAGTCTCTGTCTGGAGCGTTTTTAATAAGCTGCTTGATTCCTGCAGCTTCTGCTTTTGAAGCGTCGTGTAATTGATCAAAAACGTCGAGCTCTAAAAACTTACTTAAAATTGACTTTCTAGCTGAGGCTTTTTGCTTAAGGAAAGAGTTCATTTCGCCTTGCGATGCGAATGCTGTTAAAAGAAAATCTTCAGGTATGCCTACAAGCTCTCGAAGTGTTTTTTCAGTTTCTCTTCTTTGCTCTCCACATAAATCCTTTATAACGTCTCCGTTAGCGTCGACTTCAAACAAATTAAGCTGTGTTGAAGCACTTAGCTTTCCGGCTCTCGATTCTTTTTTTACTGTCTGCCTTTCTATCTTGTAGAATTTTCCTTTTTTAGAAATCAGAGCAGATCCTTTGCAGTGGCCTTTTCTTGAATTTATCACATGCAAATTTGATATAGAACCTCTGTCTGTAGTATTGAAAAGTGTGTACATTAATGTTCCACAAATCGAAGACTTTCCAATTCTGTTTTTTCCAAATATTCCTGTGATTCCATCAAGCTTGTCAAAATTTATTTCATTATCTTTTCCATAACCAAATGTATTGTCAAACTCCAAAGACCGGACTGACCATCTTCCTCCAGAAATAGCCTCATTCTTTGAGACATTTTTCCAACACTTCTGGACAAGGTCACTGAGTTTTTCATTCATTCTGTCGTTTATGTTTGCGCGCTTGTAGTAGCTTTGTATCATTTCAGCAATTACATTTGGATCTTTTAGGTTGAGCCTCTGCTTTCTAAGAGTTTCTTCAAGTATTAAGTCAGACTTTGGCACATCATGCTTCATGACTATTTCAGATGCATTTTTGAATTCTTTGAGCGCGCTGTAGATCTGTTTTATTTCTCCTTGGCTTATCGCAACAGATGTTCGAATCCTAAATCTTGAGTAGTCCGGGTAGTCTTCTGAAGCGTCTAAAGTGTCAGCAACAGTGCCCATCCAGTCTATTGTCACGTAAGGCCTATCGTGCTTGACCTTTACGTGTCTAGATGAGTATTCATTCTTCGAAGCAATTTCCCAAATTAAAAAACCTTTGTCAGGTGTTTCTCCAAAATTTTGTTGTATTGTTGAACCACAGTAAGCGATTCTTTTATCAGCGTCAATATATTGGTGCTTGTGGATATCTCCTAAAAACACAAAGTCGAAGCCTTTAAAAAACCCTGCGTCTACTTCGCCTTCGAGTTGCCAAGATATGTCTGTTTCACTTCCAGTGACAGCTCCGTGAAAAAGCCCAATGCTAATTTTTTCAGGGGTGGGCTTTAAATCTTTCCACGATTCCTCATCAAAAGGGCTAAAGTTGCATAGCTGTATTTTATCATCATAAGAAATTGATTCAGTGTTTTTTATGAGATGTAAATTTTCAATATTAAGTGCTCTTATGATCGGGCTAATTGCGTCTTCTCGGTCTTTGTTCATAATAAGACCGTCGTGGTTCCCTAAAGTCACATAAGTTGGCGCTATGTCTGCTAAACCTCGAAACCACCAACAGAGAGAGTCTATTAGTTCAGGAGATATCCCCTGTGTCTTTGAATGAACAATGTCACCTACGATAAAAATTGCGTCAACTTTTTCTTCTTTTAATTTTTTAAAAGCGTCTTCAAAAGATCTTTTATACTCACTGTGCCTTGTTAGGCCTCGCCAGTGTACATCAGCAAAATGTGCAAATTTGTAACTCATTATAAAACAGACCCGCTTTGGATTGAATTAATTTTTTGTGAAATAGACATATATGGACTGTACTCCTTAGCACTTTTAATCACCTGAAGTGCTGATTCTTTTGTCATGTCACCCAAGTCTTTACCCAGTGGTGCAAAACAGACCCAAACATTATTGCCACCCTCAGATATGTCTTTTGCAATCTTGTAGGCTTTTCCAGGCAAATCAGGGTCAAGAGCAACAATGACATCTGTTTGGTTTTTTACTATTTCTCTATAAAGTTTTGACTGCTTAGAAAGAGAAGAGCCTAAAATTGGCACAGTGTTTTCTGGGCATTTTATTGCATCGAAGACACCCTCAACTAAGATTACTCTTTTCTTCCAATCGATATCAATTTCATTGAAGATGACATCTATTTTTGAAACTCTAGCATTTCTATATTTTATAGTTGTGTCGTCAACAGCTCTCGCAACAAAATAGTTTAACTTACCTTCTTTGTCAAAGGATGGAATGACAGCGTGTCTTCTGTACTTTCCTGTTTTGCAAGAAAGAACTCGCCATCGAAATATGTCTTTAGAAGATAGACCACGTTTTTTTGTCAAGTATTTTTTGACCGAAACTTTATCTGGGTCTTTTGAAGCTCTGAGCACGGGTGATAGCCCAGGAGGTAAGTCTAGCTGTTCTTGCTCTTCAACCTCTTCTTTTTCAAAAATATTTCTACGCTTAGTAAGATTTAGACCACGAAGCTTGTGTGAGAAACCAGGAATATTTTTTTCAACGTACGCCCAAATGTTTTTACCTTTTAAACCACAAACCCAGCAGTGATATCTGTAGTCGTCCAGGCGAATGCTTAATTTCTTTTTTGAGCGTTGTTTGTCACACGAAGGACAAGAGACAGAATAGTTGATTCCGTCTCGAGACTTTTGGCCTCGGCCAAAAGCCTCATCTAATAAACTTAAAACACTTTTAGACATCATTAATTAATTGTAGACGTACAAAAGCAAGTGTTCAAATTAGTGAATAAAAACACATCACAGCTGAGTCCGCTATGTCATAGCAGGCTTTGTCCAGGACAGTTTGGCCTTTTCTAGGGCCTGACTTCATTGTTTTTGTCGGCCACTGGTAGTTTTTAAATTGAGGTCGACTCGATACCCATTCTAAAACTTGATCCTTTGTATTTTTTTCAGATTTTCTATCAAGCTTAATTCCAATAGAAGACCTAGCTCTAATAACATTCACCCTCTCAATTTTTTGACGTATGATGTCCTCAGCTAAAAAACACACCATTCCATTAAATCTTGTAAGTGTAGAAAGCGTTTTTGCAGAAGACAGACCTCTTCTAAAGGATTGCAGCGCATCTTCTACTATTATTTTGTCAACGCTGTGAGTGTTAGCGATATTTGAGAAAACTTCTCTGACCTTGCAGGATTTAACGTAGAGGTCTTTTGTGTCACTCAAATGTATTACATAGGTTTTTATCAACTGATCACTCTGAGGCAGCTCTGTGTTTATCAGAGTACAAGCTGTAATTGATGTCGATATATCTAGTCCTAAGACAATCACTAAAAATCCATCCTTAGTTTTATTATCACTTTATCTTCTTCTCTTTTAACAAATGGCTGTGCTAGGTTTGCTCGTCCCACAACATTAAAGTTGTCATCGTGTAGATTTATTCCAGATATGTACGTAAAGTTTTGAGCAGTTTCGTTAGAATAGTCTGAAGGGATCAAATCTTGATACGACGCGTTAGAAGAAGAATTATGAAGATTTTGATGAGCTGGTACCGAAACCTCAAGAACGTAAATTTTTCTTTCTCCCTTAAAAGATATTTTAAAGTTGTCTTTTCCAAAAAAGGGCAAATGAGGAGTTTTGATGACGACAATTCCTTCTTCATACAGCACATTACCAACAGATGCCCACTTTGCAGGAGTACCGCCGGAACTTAGATCGCTTCTGTAAAGATTGCCTAACCCATCATCTTTTAAAGTAAAGTTGACTTTTCCTCCAGAGCCTGTGACGTCCATGTCTTGTACTACTAAGCTTTCAGGATAAATTTTGTCTCCGTAAAAAAGATTAGATATGTCAAAAAAGGTTACCTCATTTGAGCTAGGATCTCCTGTTCTTTGCAAGACTGTAAGTATTGACCCTGGTGCTGTCGATGGGTCTTCAGGGCCTGCACCCTGGAGCTCTGATAGGAATGATCCGCTACCAACTTTAATCTGGAGGTCATCGTGAAGAGCAGTAGGCACGTTCAGAGTTCCTAGTTCGTCGAAAGTTCTAGCAGGCATAAAGTCTGTAGACCTTAACCCAACTGGCAGATTTTTTGTACTGACCATGTCTTCTAAGCTTACAAAGTCTAGACGTGGTGCCCCAGTAGAATCTACAAATTTTGTTCTTTGCTCTTTTGAGCCCGAAGCTAGCAAATTAAAATTAGGTCTAAAGAGCCCATTGTCACAAGGAAGAACTGTCAAAAGTTTCTTTCGGGCTGAGCCCGAGGCATAAATCAGCTGATTTGAAGTAACTCCCTCAGCTTGCTGCTGTGTGTCTATTCTTGAGGAAGACAGGTGATACAGCCTTGGGTATTCACCTCTTATGAACTCTCTCGTGTAATTCTCTAGATTGATGTCTAGTGCGCCTAAACCGAATGACAAGGTCGTGTTGAACGGATCATTTGTGTCACCAACTGAATCAAAAAAAGGTGTTTGTAGTATATTTCTTTTTCTAGAAAAATGAGTAAAGAATGGCGGCACATAAAAAATTAAATCATTTGTTATTTCTGTTCCTTTTTTCATACTCGAACTAATTTCTGAAACTGACTTTCCTGTTTTAAAGATTTTTAAGTCGTGAACTTCAGCTTGAAGAGGATGTCTAAGTCGGAATCCAGTTGGGTCATTTGTGTCTGAACTTGCAAATGGCGTCAAGCCTTCTTTTTGGGACACCTCAGGATTAAAAAATCTAGATATTGCAGAGTTGCCTGTATTTTTTCCTTCATAATAATTCCCTACAAATAAGCCGTTTGGATCGTCAGGTGTAAATGCCTTTATAGCTGTTTGCATGCAAGAACGAGAAAGAAACATTGTAAATTCACTATCTTCTACTCCGTTTATAACAAACGACCCGGTGCCTCCGTTTTCAAAGCCTCCCGGCCATTGTATCCCTACGTGACTCCATCTTCCCTTGGGAATGCAATTATCGCTTGTGGCAAATATAAAATTACTATTGGCACTCGAGCTGACGGCCTTTATTGTTTTTGGCCCCAAGATGCAGTTTGATGGAGGTATATCAGCACTTTGACTTAACTGCATCAAGATTCTAAATTTATCAGTTCTTCCATCCGGGCCTTTGGAACTTCCAGAAACCAAACTTAACGAATAACAAGAAGACATATGCAGGATTGTACCTGCATGGAACTCTGTGTTTGGTAATTTTTGGTTATAGCTAGGCTTTATCCAAAAGTCAAAAGTAAAGCTACTGCTTGGTGCGTAAAAGTTGGCATCCTGCAGTTCGGCAGTGCCAGTTCCTGCTGGGTATATTAATGCAGAGTTTGTAGGCACCGAGTCGCTGTCAAAGAAATTTAAGCAATTATAGTTTGTGTAGGCCCATTCTAAAGACGGATAGAGGTGTCTATAGTAAGAAAAGAGATTCTCTTTAACAGCTCTTTTCTTTAGAAAATTCTTGTCAAACTTTACTCCCGGAGTAAACCTTAAAATTTCCTGTCTTTTTCGAAACCTTAGACCCTGTGAAGCGCTATTGATTATGTCTAAGGTAAATTCAGTTCCGGCATCGTCACCGGCTGCAATGGCTATAGACTCAGCCTCAGTAAAACTTTGAGCATTTGTTTCTGCAACATGTTGAGCATCTTTAAGACTAGGAGAATTATCCTGTATTAGTAAGAATGATCCGGTTATGCCATTTGATGAAGATTGAAACGTTCGCGCAGGGTGTGCTACTAACTCATAGGTTTCAAAGTTCTCTGGCGTTAATTTGATTATAGCCATGCTTTGATTCCATTAGAAGTCCAACCTAATTCTAAAAGTTACATCCTTCTCGTCGTTCTTTTCTATCGGTCTGGACATCTTGGCAACTGCCAAAAGATTTCCAAATTGGTCGTGAAGACCAACAGTTGTTGGAAAAGTAAAAGATCTTTGTGTGTCTTCTTGACCTTGGTCTATAACAGCGATTCTTCCAGTTGAAGAATCTGCGTAGGTTGGATTGCTTGAATAGTTGAACTCGTCAGCTGTTGCTCGACAGAATATCAGAGTTGAGTTAATGTTTGTTTGATTCTGAAAAGTTGCTGATGTCAATGTTCCAGAAGAAAATCTAGATGTTGCAATATGATCAACAATCGTGTCAATAGACGCAGAAGTTATAAAGTCAGGTATAAATTTAGCGTGTTTATTGCCTTGAGATGAGCCTATTAAGCCAAATCCAGCAGCGATAGTGTTTGCGCCGTCTGTTGTTGACTTGGCCATTGCTGGAATTGCTCCGGACATGTGTTGAGTCCCAGAGAAGACTTTGTCCATGTCTAGAACAACAGCACCCTTTTCATAAAAGATAAGTCCGACGGTCTCATTTGTGTTTCGAGCATTTTTAATATTTCCAACAGGTCCTCCGGCAGAGTCTAGTGTAGGACTTGTCGCTCCTATATCACTGAAGATTGTCGATCCAGAGTGTGACGTTGTGAAAATATTGGTCCGCCCCGAAGAGCCTTTATAAAAATTGTGATGAGACTGTGAAGCACTTCTGAACAGCTTGATGGCAAATGTCTCTCTCTTAATACCATCTCGAACAAACAGCCGTTTAAAATTAAGAAATAATGCATGATCGATTTGATCTGAAGCTGTGGAGCTTTCAAAAGGTGCTGTGAAGCTTGCATTAGGGTTGTTTAGAAGATGAGCAGCGTGCTGTCTATAAACATCTATCTTTTCTCTCATCATAATAGATGTTGAAGGGAACAAGAGCTTTGTTGTTCCGTCTGGCGTCGATATGTTTGAAACTGTCGTACTGCCCGAATAAATTCCTACAGTCATGTCAAAGAGTGGGTTTGCAGTCTGCAAAGTAAAGTTTTGATCATGGACTGTCTGGTAAAGAGAAGAAGTTACTCCAGGGCCGACGCCTCCTGTAATAAAAACTTGATAGGCGCGCCTAGTATTTGAACCAGAAATGTCCTCTTGAATAATATCGACTAGCTGATTTAAGCTGGTCTTTCTTGTTTTGATGTCGCTTGCATTGATTGCCTTAAAGCTTCCACCTGTTAAATTTGCCATTTTTTACGAACTCCGAGCATAATTCTCTTTTTAAATTAACTTTTTAGCCACTTGTCGATGACTGCTTTATAGTAACTTTTAAGTCAATCCTCAAACCAGTTTGATCTCCAACCAAAGCAATTGGTGTTGTTATGACACCATTTACACCAAATTGATTAAATGTCGTGTCGGTGTCAAAAGTCTTTCTAACTATTGTGACGCCTATTGTTGATGAAGTTGGGTCTGAAGAGATCGAATAAGCAGCAGTTTTTGTATTTGCTTCTGTTGAAAGCTTAATACCGTCACTAACCAGTAGAAATCTGTCATTTACTAAAAACGTATAAGTTGTGTCCCCAAGACCCTCAGCTGGAATTTCATCATTGCCTTGCTTTTGCTTAAAGACAATTGTCTTTGAAGCATTTGTTGACATGTCGAGAACTGAATTTGTAGCTTGTGACTCTGGATCTAAAGTCAACTTAGGCATTTTCGACACTAGTGGGTCTGGTAATGTAATTAGCCTATTTTTTATTGCTCTCATGTGTGATGTCTGAGCTTCAAATATAGGTGTGTTTTTAACAATTTTTTCTTTTCCAACAATTCTTCCAAACTTTTTAATAGTCGAGTAGTCGACTTCGTCATCGCCTAAAGAGAAAAAAGCTATTTGAAATGCGCCTTGATTTTCTGCAAGCAGTTTCCTGCCAAAGTCAGTCAAGACAGCGTCAATTATAATATTATTTGTGCTGTGATCTAAAAACCCCATGCTAAACCTCTCTGATAAGTATATTGTTTCTGTAGAATCGGTAAACTATGGAATGAATAAGATATCATGTAGTCCTCACATCCTCAATTTGTATTTCTACCGATTCAGACTTTTGTCTATCTGTGTTAATTAGGAACAACTTGTAAATTCCGCTGGTTCCGTCCTTTTCATTTTTTAGCCTCAGTATCTTTTTAATAGTTCCGTCAGTCTGTGAGCTTTTAATTGCATCTGCATCAAAGTAAACATGAATGCTTCTTTTTAAGCTGGACTTCATTACATCTTGAGTCAGTGTGTTGATTGTCAAGTTTTCATCCATGTCTGGGTCGACGTAAAAATTTGGATACTGTTTAGGCGCTCCTGATTGTGATATTGCTTTTAGTTTTACTCTGTTTTTCATTTGATCAAAACTAACAAGTGTCTGATTGCTATACCCAGATGTAAAGCCGTGTGCATCGACAGACGCGATAGCATACATAAATTTAGAATTTTTGTTAAACTCAGCGTCTTCGTAAAAAAGTCTCATCTTGCTTAGCTTGATAATTTTGTCATCTCGAACTTTTTCTCTTTTGCCTGACTTAATTACAGAGTTGTCAAAATCAAGCTCTGCGATACATGTAAAAGGCTCGTGCAGCGATTTTCTTCTAAAAATTTGAAAATATTTTGTATCTCTCTGTGTACCTACTGGGTATTGCCATGTTATAATGAGGCCGCGGCGCTTTTGATAGTTAAATTTATAAAAAATGCCGTCTGGAGGGTTGGGAGGCAAAAACTCTTCACAAGTAACATAAACTGGATCAGAGGGAGCAGAAGCTAAAAATATTGAACCTGTCTTTAACTTTTTGTGGGCACCCATCTGTACTTCAGACGTCGCTCTAACTTCATAAGCAGACCTTACTGAATAGTAATATGTCGCACCGTACTTTATTTTTGTATCAATAAAAGAATTGACATCAGGGGAATTGACATAAAATGTGTTTTCTGGTTTATTGCCTACCAACGTTTCCTGTCCCTCAAACCTTTCAATTATGTAACCTACATGTCGAACTTTTGTCGTGTGATCACCGCCTGACTCGGGATCTTTTAAATTGCATATTCTAGGGTAGGGTTCGTCG
>MDTD01086118.1_pt1 | contig 19548 bp, 19 predicted proteins | sample 811221 | NCBI WGS metagenome assembly MDTD01 (sample SAMN05326646, study PRJNA326480) | marine metagenome | isolation source: seawater | place: Pacific Ocean: South West | collected 2011 | reverse complement strand
CTGAACGGTTTGAGGAGAGGATGATTGAGAATGGCGGCAATGTCGAAACTTGGTATGTTGAGGACAGGGCACACGTCGATGCGATGTGGAGTGACTCGGAAGAATACGAAGACCGTCTCACTTCATTTTTCCACGATGCATTTGGTATGAATAGTAGTTAATGACGGCAGTATATTCCTTTCTTTATATACAGTCAATATGTTGACTAGATTCCATGTCATCTGAAGACACCAACCTTACCTGCCCAAGCTGTGGCGCTGAATTCGACGTAGCCGATAGTCTACGCATGCATATAGAGCATGAACTTCGTGCTGAAATCCAGAAAACCACTCGAGATGAATATGACTCACAGATAAAGTCAATTCGCCAAGAGGAAGAGGAAAAGCAAGAAGAACAAAAAGTGAAGATTGCTAGCCAACGAGAGGAACTCAAACTCCTTCGTAAGTCTCAGTTAGAACTTGATGAGTTGAAGGAAACTCGTGATGTTGAACTAGCGGAAGCAAGAGCCGCAGGAGAAAAGTCGGTCAAGGATCAGTTGAAGGCTGCTCAGACTGAAGCATCAAAGGCCCATACTCAACTTGAGGAGATCAAGGAAGATTATGAGGAGAAGATAGCGAAAGCCAGGGCTGATGAACAGAAGTCAGCAAAAGGCGAACTCAAGAAAGCCCTAGCCTCTGCAAAGGAGGCTGAAAGCAAGCTCGAGGAGCTCAAAGAAGATCAAGAAATTGCTCTCAAAAAGGCAGAGCGCGAAGCCACTAGGCAAGCCAAGAGGAAGATGGATCTTAAGTTAGATGAGTTAGTCAATGAGCGCCTAAAGGAGGCTAGAGGTGACGACGAAATCAAACTTGAAAAGTTGAGGCTGGAACTTGAGCGAAGAGACAAGAAGATTCAGGAATTAGAGGAACAGAGAACAGCTTCTCACGGTGAACTCGAGGGCGAGGCTCTCGAACAAGCAACTGAACAGACTCTTCGTAATCTCCACCCTCTGGATCATATCGCTGAGGTGAAGAGAGGCCGATTTGGTGCGGACATTGAACACACTGTTCGCAATAATTCTGGTGCGACTGCGGGTAAGATTCTGTGGGAGTGCAAGAAACACAAGCAATGGCAAGACGGATGGATTTCTACAATCCGAAAGAATTCCATTGAGTACGGGGCCGACACCATGGTCATTGTTACTACAACAATGCCTGATGGTTTGGAAACCTTTGGTGAGTTAGACGGTGTCTTTGTTTGTCGATATCACGAAACTGCTGTGGTATCGACCCTTCTCCGCCACGCAATATTGCGAGTCAGCGGTGAACGTACCAGGGAACTTCACATGCAGACTATTCAAGAGAGAGTCTTGGAGTATGTCAGCGGACCAGAATTCTCCATGGTAATGCAAGGAGTAATGGAGGCTTACGAGTTGTTCGAGGACGATCTTCGTAAGGAGGAACAATACATGAAGACTAGATGGCGCAAGAGGAGAGGATATCTCCGTAATGTCATTGAGTCGGTAACCTCAATGCTTGGACGCTTAGAGCAGCTTGGAGCAGGAGATTTCGACGTAGTCGAGTCTCTTGACTTCAGCCAACCTAAGGCATTCATTGAGAATGGTCAGGTTGATTATTGAATCTCATGGAGCCCCTTTATTGTGGTTAGTTTATCTTGCCATATATCACATCTTTTTTCTGCCACGGTTTGACATATCCCTCGGTGAAAGAGTGAAACAAGATCAAGAGGACACAACCAAGTTTTGGAAAGTTAATGCCGTGATTAAATATGCGCCCGAGGAAAAAAGTCTGGAAGTAGCAAGATACCATTTTGGCAGAACATTTTCAGAATTAAATCCAGCAAAAGAACGAGGGGTAATAAGCCACTTGCTTGAGATGGGATTTAACAGGAGTAGAAAAATTAAACCCGATAGAGTAAGGAAATTATCCGCCGGACTAATCTCCCTCATAGAAAAAGCGAAATTAGCAGACAAAGCGCTCGAGGTAGGATTCCAAGTACAGATTACTACAGAAAGTAAGACCAACTTTACCGAATGGAAACTATTTGTAAAAATCGCAGAATCAGATTGTATTACAACACTTGATAGAACCGCGGTATATGCCGAACCGGAACAGGCCGAAACTCTCTCTTTAATTTCAGTCGACCCATTTAATTCAAAACTTCCAGAAAAAATTTGGGTAAGAGTGGTCGAGCACTCAGAATCAATGCTAGCCTCAATTATCTCCGAGGGTGTTCTATCATTTGGTATGGAAAATCAAACTACATTAGATGAATATTTTGACCTAGGTGTTGAATCAGAGTTCTCTTCTTCTAGAGAATTATTACTCCCAGGGCCACCAATGGAAGGCTGCTGAAAGGTTGTGTTTTGATGCTAGGTAAACAGACGAATTTAGCCGACCAAAAAGAGAAGGCTGGACAATTAATAATCGTGATTTATGAGAAGGATAATACCATCAGATCCTCGATACCCACCAATAAATCGATACCCTCTGAAGAGGTAATTCGAAGAAGTGGACTTTGCCCTAGAGACGGATCTAATGTTTTCTTAAAGAACTCTAGAGGTATAATTCAAACCTCTGAAGCATTGATAAAACCAGGAAGTACTGTTTTTATCGGAAGCGATTCTATAATCGAACATTGCATTATCGACAACATCACATGGAAAAGTAAGGATGGAAATATTGGGACTGGGAAGCTAGCAGATGGAACAATAGCGCATGTGCCAAACGTCGAAAAAGGAGAGAAATGTTGGATTGTTAGACACACTGAGAGGAAGTCTTTCCGGGACCCTAAATTAATTCATGCCGAATGTCATAAATTCAATCTTGGAACAAAAGCCTACAATGTTGGAGATATAGTAAGAGCAAGACCCTCTCCCGATAATTCAAACTCATTGCTATTTGATCCCCACACTGAATTATGGAGTATAAATCTGAAGATTTCGCTCCCTGAATTTACGGATGAGGTTGAAATATCCCAACTCTTCAAAGGGTTACTTTGGTCGGTTAAAATTACTCATGTAAATAGGAAAAATAACCGTTACAAAGGCAGATTATTGACCTCATTAACCTACAATCCGAAATTAAGTAAGAAAAGGAGAAGGAAAAAATGAGTTTAGGAACCAACGGAATTTCGCTTGGCGATTTAACAAAACTGCGAGTTTGGTATCCTTCTATGAGAGGGGTAAAAGGACATATGACTCAATCCAAAAATTACAGAGTTATTGTAGTAGATCTTATCGGAGTTAAATCTCATACAAATCCTACGAAAATAAAGTATAGGATATTACTTGACTTATCCGATTTCCCACGTAATCATCCACAAGCGTTTGTGTTATCGCCACCATCCGAAGACATTGAACATGTCAATATTGGGCACGCTCAAAAAAATAATTTGGCGCCAAATAAACCAATGTGTGTAATATGCTTAGGTGCCATTAATAGTATATTTTCAAGCTGGGATCAAGATGTTTTAGTTCGTATGAGGGGGTTCCTTAATCATCTAGAAAATATCCTCAATACTCCCAATACAGGCAGTAGGATGAGGGGATGAAAATGTTATCAGTAAAATACGACCATACAAAAAATAACGGGACCTCTATGAACTCTCATCTCATGTTTGTAATCCCTTCTGAAATTTCAGAAGGTTTCCCTTCTGATTTAGATAGTGCAAGAAGTGGGTACGAAGAATTATTCCAAATCACAAAGCCTTCAAAGCTCACGCTGTTACAAGTCTCTAGTAGTTCTCCTTCAGAGGCAATTCCGAAAGGCATCGAAGAACTTCTTATCGAGTTACAAATGGATAATTTACTCGGAAAAACTGAAGTTAAGAAGATTCCAGAATTGAATATTTGGACAAATAAATGGGAGCCATCAAATTTCCTTCGTAATTATTTTCAGCCTTTGAGTCATATATTTCACCCATCAGACAAAATGTTGTTTTTTGTTGGAACAGGTTCAGGATGGATACAAGCATTCATGATACAACTTGCCATTTCTGTTGGAGGAGAAATATATTGCAATACTCCTAAGGACGAAGATGGCTCTAGATCATTAAGAAACCTAAACTCTGTAACCAGAGGTATAAGTGGATATCGGCGACTATTTGGAAACAAAAGTTTCAACCAAAAGCCAGCAAGAACCCACCGTTTGGCTCGAAATCTATTGGTCAAATTACTAGAGGGCGGAAAATATAACGATAAGTGGACACATGCAAGAATGATTTCTGGTTCTGACTATTTACCGGATTCCCAGGGAATTAGTGCTACCGTTTCTTCCATAACGGATTTAATAATTTCAATAGATACCGAAGACGGTAAAGCATACTCACTAACACCTGAAGGATTAATCGCGGCGATTGAAACACGCAATCATCATTGCAACGTGTTTGGCACCTCGTATCAAGACTCTCCTAAGACATATATCAAATCAGATTCGAAGTTTGCCAGGGGAGTAATAACCTGTGCGAATTTTTACAAAAAATTGAATACACTTGAAGACGATGACTACAATGCTATGATGAATAATTTAGCAAGTCCCGACGCCATATCAGTATTATTTTCAAAAATACAAAATTCCGGTACCTCTCAATTCGAGATTTCGCAACACCCACCTTCAGTAACCGATGTATTTTCCAACAGAGAAATAACGTTCGTTTCTTCTGGCGAGTCGTTAATCACTCCGGAATGGAATCCAAATTCTCACCTTATGGATCTACATGAATGGTTGAGTTCGTTATCGGAAAACAATATTTCATGGACTTCTGATATCTCAGTGGCATCGGCTTTCGACAGGATATTAATGACAATTTTATGTCATTTGCTCGATATTCAAATAACATACCGACTAAAGAAGGAAATTTCAGTTCCTGAAGGGATTATTCCCCGCCTAGAGAAATTCATATTCCCAAGTTATACGGAATGGAGGGCAATCCAAGATTTTGTAAATGGAACACTATTCGATAACGAAATAGAGACTTTAATCAAATCAATCAGTAATCCATTACAGTTAGTAACAAAAGAAGACTATGAAACAATAACAGAAACCCTGCAGAAAAACAAGTCGAGACTGGACAAAAAACTAATCGATACAGGATTATTTGAGGAGGCTTCTATTGCGGGAAAGACAAGTACAAGCGCCAGAATATCGGGATGGAAACTCAATGATAAAGGAAAATTCTTTCATGAGTTTCTGACAAATAGGTGAGGGCAAACCCGGTTGTTGATGAATCATGTCTAGACCAGTAAATAGCTCAATTCCATGCCCAGAATGTAGCGGCCATCAATTTCTTGTCGACGATCCGAGAAATGAAATTTCTTGTTTTACTTGTGGAGTTGTTCAAGAGGGGATTTCAATTAATGAATTTATACATAGGGGAAAACAGGAAAACAAACAAAAACCCTCCAAAAATATAGATTTTTCATTGTGCGATCACATCGTCCCGCCGAAGGTTGATAGAAAACCGTCTACTAGTGTATCAATAAATCAAGGAATTACTTACAATCACAAAAGTCCAGATTACAAATCTATGAGAAAGGCTAGGGAATTCTTAGGTATTTCCAAGAAATCAAGAACCAAAATTCCTCTTGAGCAGATTTGTCCCCCTTTTAGTAAACCTCATTCCACCAACACAATGGATTTATCACCGTCTCTTTACGATAAAGAAAGAGGAATCCAGAGAGGTAAGGAAAGAATCAGAACTAATGATGTTGATGCAATAATCGCAAGACTTTTCTGGAGTGTTTTTGCCAATCCCCCAACCCGCCCTAAAAGAAAGGCAAAAGATCGTTGGGCCTCCAATGAGGCCGATTGGATTGTATGGGAACTCTATGTTCATCTAACATTATTCAAAGAAAGTGTTGATTTTCCCAAACCTTGGTTCATCAGTGACTGGAAAAGTAAATTCGGACTTAATGATAAGTTCCTAAAAATGGGGGGCCCATGTAACGATAACTCCCTTACAATGATTCATCAAGTGAATATTGAGTTAGCAACTCATCCTGAAAATAATTGTAAAAATATGATAACTGGTATGTTAGATTTGTTTGAAATATTTTATCCGAACTCGGCCAAAATAAATACAGAAGATTTTGCAGTGAAGGCATCTGAAATTTATATCGCAGTTGCAAACAAAGCACAACAAATACTTCTTTCTCCAATGTATTATAAGTCGGAAAAACTGCAATTTCACACCGGTGAATTAATTGGAGAACTAGATGATGGTTCTCAATGTTGGAAAGAGGCAAGACATGTTACATATCCCATGCACCAAATAATCCTGGGAATGGCAATATTACAAGCATTACACGATGAAAATCGACTTACTCTGGGTGCCTCCCTTATTGAATTGATTCAAACCGAAGTTGAACTATTCGCAGAGTACTCTTGGTCCGAACTAGCTCAAAATTGGAAAGGATTGATGGCCGAAAATGACAGGACTTCTTGGTGTGAATAATCACGTCTAATTTCCTTCACGATTCAACAAATTTGTCGAGAAAATGATAACATCAGAAAAATTACAATGCAGATTAGAGCAAGAACATAGTAACCGAATTAAGGCTCCCGATGAACCAAAAGATAACCTAAAACTTGTTCAGAACTGGATAGAACTAGAATCCAGATCAATACTTCACACACATAACAATGTCGATGCCGATGCCGCCTTCAGTGCAGCCTTGATGATTCTGATTAGGGAAAGGATACACGGAAAAAACTCTACACATTTAGAATTCCTACCATCCGATTTTCCAGTAGAGTCAGAAAACTCACTAGGGGTAGATATGATGAATGGAGGAAATTCAATCAAAGGACTAGGTCATGGTTCCGCCTTTGGTGAATTAGTAACGATTGCGACAAAATTGAAAGTAATCCCTCACCGTTTATTCATCTCATTTGCAGACCAACTAAATCTAACAGATTCAGGCAAACCATGCAATGATAGGATAGCACTTGCAGGTCTCACCAAATCCTGGAAATATGCCGGATTAGAAGATAGAGAAATAGTCTCGCGGGCCAAAGAAATATTGAATGGAATGTGGATAGGGAAAGAGAAACACTACTCTCGATTGAAAATATCGAATAAAATCCCAATAAAGAACGGAATAGCCCTCAATTTACACGGAGGAGGTGTAGATCGGAGAACACTTTCCCGAAGAGGTGCTCTATTGGTAATAAACCACCACCAAGATATAGGGCAGTCGATTATTTTGACACCAAAGGGGAAAAAGGCCAAACTTGACCTAAATGATTTAACTTCAACACTTCCTCAATCTTGGTTCGTTCACCCAACAGGATGGATGGCATGCTATGGGTCTCTGAAGGCTATTAAAAACCCTGAAAATTCAGGTATTTCGCTTCCGGAGTTGTGTATGATAACTCACGACTGGATATCCAAGAACATTGAAATTAATTCTACGGTGGTGCAGGAATGAGTAGATTCCTAAGACAGGAGGGGTTGGTATACCAAAACAAGGTCGAAGCCCTTAAAATTGCAATAATAGGAGAAAATCAAAATCTGAAAAACGCACTCCAACAGATTTCAGAGCAGCTAGGAATATCGAAATTTCCTTACCCTGAAAATGAAGCAGATTACAAAATTATCCTGGATAAAGCGGAATATTTCTCAGAATCAGAAGAGAATAATTGTCTGAGGCTTTTATTCCTTCATGATGGTGTCAAATTGACAGATATCTACGATACCAAGGGGGGAAGTCCGAGTTTAATTCAACTACCAGCATTTGCAATGATTGGGGCATCACTTGCTCTTCAAGAAGTAATTAGACGGAGTAATTGCATTCGTAGAGTTAATATCGTAAACAAGCAAATTAAGATAGAATATAGAATAGATACAAGCGGATATGAAGGTAATCATTCCGAATTAAGAGAATTCCAAATGGCAGGCCCGGATGGGTGTTTTATTCCTTTCAAAATAATGCCTCTAGAGGATGATTCAGGACATATCAAACTGGTAAGCAGTCTAGATCTTTCCAATCAAGACGTCAATGAAATCCTCGAATCAACCGAGTTGTTAGATATGGTACAACCTCAACAAGAGATTCAGACCTCTGTGGTAGAATTTAGAGTACCCAGACAGACGGGTATGGTAAGCGGAAGCGCCGCTATAGTTGGGTCTGGGGGGTTAGGCTCTTGGGCCCTCTATGCAGCCTCCAAAGGCCTTCAAAACGCTGGCTGTTCAGGGGCAGGAATAGAGTTAGCAATTTTCGACCCCGATATGAATGTTGAACCCCATAATCTCAACCGCCAGATACTGTTTAATCAGAAGGATTTAGGCAACCCCAAAGCACCGGCCGCGGCTAAAAAAATAAAGGAAATTTTACCTTATTCAGATATTCTATTTGGTATTCAAAATATAGGTATGGCCGAGTTAGATTCCATCGATTTGAAAGTACATAATGGTGAGGAAGAATCAAAAATAGAAGAGATAGATTTGGGGGTCGAATTGTCGATATTATCTCCTCAAACAATAAATGATGTATTCTCTCGAAGTAAAGCAATCGTTTCCTGTGTTGATAACCTCAGGACAAGAGTAATACTTTCGGCAATATCTTCGAAAGTGAACATACCTCTGATAAATGCAGGAGCTGCCGGATGGAGCGGCCAACTAGACATTATAATCCCGCCAAAAGGTTGTATGATTTGCAGATATGGCGAAGGAATAGCAAGGAACAAGAAAATAGTTTCATGCCAAGAAGATAACGAAATTCCGGTATCTTCGATCGTCACTTCCACTTCAATATTTGGAGCAATCCAAGGTCTTGCATTACTCGCTTCTTTAAGTAACGAATCGGATTTATTACAATCCTGGCCAAAACAACTATTCTGGGGTGGAAGAAGTAACAACATATCTGTTGTTCCAGAAGATTCTTCATTCCCCTTCTCTACATGCGATACAACTCATGAGGAGCACCAGATTTCCGCACTACAAACAGTGTGAAATTTAACATTCAAAGCGCTCCACAGTTCGACAAATTAGTTGATGATGCAACAAAAAATGCACACACTAGAAGCAATACCCGAGAACGCCGAGAAACACCTACACAAGTGCCCTGTGGAAAGTTGTGGCCATGAAGTCATACTTTCTCCTGCGCCTATGGGGAAAAGAGATGGAGGTGCTAACAAATGGAGACAGACGGTGACTCCTGATGGAGAGATAGTCAGAGAGTTACTGGCAGTCAGGGCCCCAAACTCATGTTGGTGCGGCGCGCCACTCCCTGGCGCCCAAGAAGTCACCTTCGACCTTTCAGAGTTTGAGGTACAGGTGCCATGCACGGCAGTCCCGTTGACAGAAAAACCAATGGAGGTGAGTGCATGATTTCTGATCTTTTACCTAAGTTACCCGCGGAAGCGGTTCAGGATTCGGAAAGAGAAGAATTGCAAGAATGGGCAATTGGTATGTTACAATTCTACCCTCCTGGAGGCATACATGATATGCCCGATTGGGGGATAACCTTGCAAATTGAGTCAACTACATCTGCGAGATGTATCCGTGTTGTAGACCACGAGTGGTGTTTGTTCCGCTTGCAACAAATAATCACTACATTCAAATCAGCAGGCCTTGAACTAAAAGTTGACCAAATCACAATGCTTCAACCCTTCATCGAGGGAATTGAGGAGGGCGAAACAGCTGAGCAGGTTTTGCAATCTTCTGATAGTCCAATGATAGAGGTGGTCTGATGTGGATATTTACGAAACACGGTTTCCTTGCTATTGTACAACATAATTCAATGTCAGATTTTTACCAAGTTAAATCTCGGGTAATTGACCCTCTAGAGAAACTTTGGCCAGATATCGAAATTGAGATTATACACTGGGCCGACTATCGGTTTCGAATCACTATACCAAAAAAACAAGCAATCTCAGTAATAGCGGAACAAATGCAATCAATTGATTATACAAGTTATAAGAACGAATGTGAAACTGACGATTGGTTTTATTCAGCTCTTACTAATATTTGGACAATCATGTACAATTACCAACAAAAAATGGAAATGATAAACGATGAAAAACAAAGTCGAAAGACAGGTAAAAATCACAGAAATAACGCTTCACAATACGACATAGATAATGAAAAGAGGGAATAAACATGAACCAAGATGATGAATTGATAATCAATATTGATGCCGAAATAGACGATTTAGATGATACACCAACAAAAACGCTGGTTTTTGTCTCAACATTCGATCCTAACTCGAGAGTAGAGGTCATTCCAACGGCAAACCAAACCGTTAGGCAGGCCGCGGAAGTTTCTGGACTTACGGCCAGAGACGGATCTGCTTGGACCGTTTACGATGCATTAGGTGTAGAGGTAGCACACCTCCCATCATTCGAGATGATTGGTGATGTGTTGTATGTAGGCCCTCAAGCGATAAGTGCAGGTAATAAAAACAAAATCTGTCTCTGAGAAAACCGGAACAAATTTTCCAAACGTATTCAGGTGAAAATAATGGGACGCAAAGCAAAGAAATTGGCAGATAAGTTGCCGGGGGTATCTAGAAATCTTGTAGAGCAGGCTATAGATTTCACCTCACCTAGAGGACGCCTTGAAATGGGGGGCTTACTCATTGGTCACTTAGACTCAGACGGCGCAATACAAGTCGTTACAGGTTTTTTTCCTAAACAACTCGAAGCAACTGCGGGATATTGTGAATTTTCAGGCTCTTGGGTTGCAATGGCAGCTGCCGCATGCCTATATGCCAATCAAGCGTGCTCAGATCCAATAATTCCAGAATTGCGTATAGTGGGATGGATACACACCCATCCTAATCTTGGTTTATTCTTATCTTCGATTGATGTGGCGACATACAAGAGTCTGAAATTAATGACGCCGGATTCTAAGTTTATTGCTGTGGTAATAGATCCTCTCAGAGACGAACAAGGTATATTCCTTGACGAAAACTCTCCAAATGAATATTTCTCGACTTCAGCCGTTCCTGAAATGAGCCAACAATTAAGGCAAAAATACCATTGTTTTTTGGATAGAATGCAGGAAATTAAAATGTCCAAAGGCTCCGATGAACTATGCGCTATACTACCTGGAGACCTCAGAATCGAGAGATTACTAATGGGAGATACGGATGATTCTAGAACTGCCTCAAGAGCAGCTATTCAGAAAATGAAAGGCGCTATATGGGCTCTAGAAGAGGAAATTAAAACACTAAAACAAAAAATCAAACCTCTTGAAGGATTAAATCGAGAAATCATCTCGATGAAGAAAGATTCGATGATTATTCAACAGCATTTATTGGATCTTAAATCAAAGACCTCCCAAAGGAACAGTTTATTGCAAAAACTATTCAGTTGAAGACTAAGTGATAAGAATATGACAAAGTCATCAACAGACAATCTTGGGAACCAAGAACAGCGCCCAATCATGTTGCTCTTTATGGGGAAAACCGACGAACACGCAATCACTTCATTCCAACACTTTTACCCCTGCTCAGTGCATATAATAACGTCAGATAAATTCCAATCGAAATATGAAAAATTGGTAAAAAAGTGGTCCGATGAATATTCATTCCGAGGACAAGTTCATGCAATTGATGATTTATTTATGCCGAGTTCAGTAAATTCGCTATTTACTGCAGCCTTTTCTGCAATAGATCATGAAATCAAAACCCACTCTTCTTCCGATCATAACCTAGAATTTCCTGTATTATTCGGAGTTACGGGAGGCACCATGCACATGGCAGTGGCAGGCACATATCTGTCGCAAATAATTGGTGGTGCTGTATTCTACGTCCTAAGGCCACCAGAAGGAAAAGAACCAATCCCGGCTAGAGATATTATGATGTTTCCAGAATTGAGTAGCATAAGGACAGCGCTGCAAACCTTATCTCCAGATATACACTTCCTAATGAGTAAAAGAGAAGGCGAATTAGATACCATGTTTGAAGAGAGTAACATCAACGATATACATCTATCTAGACTAGTTGAACAGGGTCTTGTTTCTATAACAGAAGGTAACTGGAAAGTAACAGATCTAGGAGCCGCATCATTCGATTTTGTTGCCAACTCCATGGTGTGGAACGAATTCCATCACTTCCTTTCATCAAAAGCAAAATCCACCTCTTCTGATGATATGATGCATGCATAATTTGTGATTATTGACAGAATAATTACCAAACAAATCGACAAATTAGTCGATTATTAATGGAAAACGAAGTATCTAATTTACGACCCGGATTAAATTTCCGATGCGAAAGCTGCTCCCAAGAAGCCGAGATATCACTCCATAGAGGGATGCTAGAATGTTCTGTTTGTGGAACACAAATTTCATCTTGGAATAATTCCGATATAGATTCTAACACGTCTTATCTTAATGCTGAGACAACTCATCACGGGCCCCCCTCTGAATTTGGGAGGAATCAACTTGGTTCTACGTTTTCAAATTCTGATAAGGACTCTAATGGTAGTCAGTTGTCATCCAGTTGGAAATCCTCTGGAAAGAGATTGAAGAGAATGGATAATCAATTGAAGCAGCATGACTTAGGATCAAGACAGAGAAGGCAGGCGCAAGAACTCATAATGAAAAATACCCCTAATGGGAATCTAAGGACACTTTCATTAGATTTGTTAGATACAGGTTGGCCCGATGCCCGTAAGAATAAATCAATCCAACCAATATGGCAAGCAGCTCATCCGTGGGGGATTGGCGGTTCAGCAGGTGCCTGCATACTACAAGCTTCACGATTACTCAATATTGATTGCAGAATAGACGAATTACTTTCAAATGTTTTACCACAAACAAACCCTAAGTTTGGGCGCAAGGCCATTTTTCGAGCCTCAAAGTCGTTGAGCAAGATTATCCGCATGAACAAGGAACTGAGATACAACCATCAGGATCATCCACTAGCAGTTATGTCCAGAGCAAATTTGGGCGAAACAAAGTTTCGAATAGTTTCTAAAGATCTACACACAATTATTCAGTTTGTAAGGCAAAATGAAATTCACGTAGGCAATGCAAGAACATTCCTCGCATGCTGTACACATATGCTTGCTACCTCACGAGAAATAGAATTCAAAGCCTCAGAAATCAATACACTGTTCGGTTGCAGCGTACATTACATGCTCAGGTCGATTCCAATTTACCAATTGATATCGAACATCAATCCTAGTCTATTGAAAGAAGAAGCTCTCCCATTGCCATAAAATCAGTAATTTCGTCAGTCAGTAGAGAACTCGAAATCTCCAAAGCCTCCACAGGAATTGGTGATATTCCTTGTTCAATTAACGCCTTATTTAGGAGTCGAACAACCTCATTTGGAGATAGGATATCACCTACTGGATGAACTAGGCATCCCCACTCCCACTCGTTTGAATTAGGATTTGGTATCGGCCCAGGAAAAATTGTATCCCAGTCATCTTGAATCGCCACGATGGCTTCCATTAAGCAATCGCTACACCAACCAAAGGAATTTCTATCCGGCCAAATACCTACTAACCAGATTAATTTCTTATCAGTTTCTAAATTCAAAGCCATTTTCCAAATACTTGCTAGTGCCGAATCGGTTTCAATGAGCTTTAGTTTTTTTACTTGTTTTTCACCGGCCAAGAATTCCCGTACTAAAGCAGGATTATCCATTTCGATCTTGTTGTTGTTTGAAGCAATTTCCTCAGAAATTTCCCTTTCAAGTTCAGTTAAAACACCAATCCCTTGTTTTGTCAAGTCTTTTATGCCCTGTGGATTAGAAAAGAGGAACAGATTATGTGGTGGCTTATGTTCAATTCCAGGAGTATCATCCTTGATGATTTTCCTATGGTATTTTGGGGTAAAATCTACCTCTCTATCATACAAGATAGCAGGCTTTGAGTAAATTAACTCCATTTTTTCGTTAATCAAAATCACTTGCAAAAGTGTGGTTTTTGGAGTAATTAATTCCTTAGTAAGTACCGATCTAAAATCAGGACCTCTGATATAATCAATCAACATCATTTTACATTCGTTAGATAAGTCGAAGTATTGCTTCAAAAACTTTTGATTTAATTTTGAGTTTGTATTCCAGTGGACATACTTTGCAGTATGTTTCGTAATCTCCTCAATAAAAGAGTCAAGGTTTGACATTTTTTCGTATGGAATTGCAACCACACCACACCTAAACGGGGATGCAGTTTTCGCAGCACCAATGGTGTCTTCAATTCTGACTAAGTTGATATACGAAATGATATTTTGTAATTCACCAATTTCCTGAGATAACAAATTTTGCTTGCGAACTGACTCATAGAGATTGGTCACGAGCGGCTGTAAGTGTTGAGAGTTAAATACCATCGCATAACTTACCTATCATGGAACGTCATCGCCTGTCCCTGGATACTGAGTATGTCCCAAGGCCCACCCTTCGGATTAATCAGAAACTGTATAGGTCGGTTTTTGAAGAGAAAAAAGATATTTTTAGGCCAAAATTAGAAACATCTGTTGAAGCTAAAAAACAGCAGATGATTCAAAGATTTGACAGAGATAGCAAAGGATTCCGGTGTACTTGGGTAGTTGGAGATAGAGGTTCTGGTAAAACTCAAATGTTAACTGACATATGCCTGACATTAATTCAAAATGGCCAAAATAGGTATAGAAAACCAAAACATACAGATCGAATTAGACCTAATATTTTAGTTCCTATTTTTGCCTCAATACCTTACCGCCTTCAAACTAAGTTAGACCGAGGATTAGTCGAAGAGGATGACGTATTTAGTCAACTCATGTCTCTTACAATAAAGGAATATGCAGATATTCTTGATGAACTGAAAAGGGCCTATTCTAATGATAAATTAAAGAAAACAGGTAAATTTTTCAAAATGGCACAGAGATTAGATGGTGTCAATACAGATAGCATCAGAGATTGGGACTATACGGAATTCATGCTTCACATGGAGATTATTTCCAAAGAATTTGATATCAGATTAATTCTTATTTTCGACGATTTTGATAAAATAAGTTCAGCGGCGATTGAGCAATTATTTAGCATGCGGCAGACCGAATTCCAAGATATCCACGGAGATATTGTGGTTACAACAGGGGCAAAGGGATTTCCAAGCTTGAAATCTAGCCCGGGCTTGAATTATTTTCTGAGTGCCCAACCTGTAGGTGTTTCAGATTCGGAATTGATTTTACCAACTCATGTAGATAGACCTGGGTTTGTAAAGCAAGCCCTAATTTCTCGCTTCAAGTACATACATAGAAGCGAGAGTAGCGAATTTTTATGGGAATTTCTGCCGGAAAAGGGCCGATCAGGTCAACAGGAAAGCCCTGATTGGCCATTCTGTAAAATAGCTGATTTGGACAACACAGGTCTTGCTAGATTAATTCATCAATCACGAATGTCCGAAGAACAAAATTCTCTTCGTACAATATTGAGATGGGCAGAGAAAATTTTCGAATCTTCACAAGATAAAAAAATCACCAAATTACAATCGATTCAAGTTGATAAAATCATACAAGAAACTAACTCCACAGACGAAGAGAAAATAAGGGACTCAGTTACAGAAATGTGGAAAGATATCAAATTCAAAAATGGCTATTTTAATTTGAAAAGCTGTCATGCAGGAATATCCGAAGAAGAATATACAAAAATTGAAAATAACAAAATATGGAAAAATTATGTTATCGAGGCCTTCGACGCACTACGTTTTGGGCTTAAATTACCGTCCAGGCAGAGGACTTGCCCCGTCTGTCTGAAACCGACTCCAAATCATGGATGTGATGAAGATATCACGATAACGGGCTTAGATAATTTCAATCAAATGAAAGAAAACGAGGACCCATTTATCTCTGGAATATTATCTATATTCCAAGACGAAAAACACTCGTACGTTATGGATTCTACATCCGATGTTATGGATATAGTTTTCAAAGTAATTTTCGATCTTATGTTAGATGATGATGTTGAGGATGAAGCCCTTAGACTGAAGAAGACAGAAGAAAGCATGGTTATTGATGAAGATAGAATAGATTCACTCACGAAAAGAGGTTCAGACAAGAGAAAATGGATGTATCATCTTCGGCAATCTTTTGCTCGACATCATCCAGGTAGTATATTCGAGTTTGATGATGTCGATAATAGAGCAAAGGAACTTATTGTAACGGAATTTATAGAGAAACTTCCGGTTCTCCTAAATGGCTTTGTAAGCCATCCTCCGGAGAATTTTGCAGCAAACAGAGACCACGACCCATTGAAACTGTCACAACTTCAGAAAGGTTGGAAGGAATTCTTCAAAGTAAGGGGATTGGACACACACCAATCTTGGGCAGTAATGTCAAAGTTCCTTTCGCACAGTCTTAACGATAGTTCTGAATTAATAGACCATATTGACCACTTAATTAACGCTGCCAGAAGGCCACCTCTGCCACCACAAATTTGGGATGAATACCCCTCTCTTGCTAGAAAATACGAGAAAATGGGGCTAGGAGACTTGCCCGGATTAACAGATTCTGAGATTAAACACAAGAAAATTGAATCAATCAAAATCATATCAATTGATGCACAAGTTTCAGACAATGGAGCACTGGGAACCATCGACAATCCAATCAAAGTAACCTTCGAAACTACCGATTATACCTCATTAGAATATCTCAGTTCTCTCCCACGTACGTTTGATGAGTTGCACTCAGAGAAAAAAACTTTGATTCAGGGGGAAAGAAGAAGTACGAAATTGGGAGAGAGATTGAACTATATCATAACCATCAAATGCTCTAACAATATGATGAATCTGCTCCTTCCACGTTTACTTGACAAGGAGATTTTAGGAGGGAAAAAAGGCGTAATATTGGAGCCTAATAAGCCAGTTATGCTTGGCGAATATGGGTTCAAGACCCAGGTTGAACTTGAATTAATAGATGAATAAAATGCGAAAGGTGTCTGAATAATTGAAAAGGTGACAAATATGGTGCCCTACGACCCACAAACATGGCAGTCACATACAGATGAGTCTGATTTTGTTGAATGTATAATCGACTCATATGAAGAAATAAAGGGGCACAAAGACTCTACAACATCTATCTCAGACTGTGCACTGCTGGCAATAACTCTCGGCATGGAAACTCCCTCTCACCCTGATTTAGAAGATCAAACACTTTCTCAATTAAACGATCTAATCAAACAGTGTTTGTCGTCTCAAGAGGAGGATAAATCACCATGTACATCCCTTTGGCGCAAATACGCTGAACTTGTAGACATACCACATTACGACATAGAAGAAGCTCACGCCATCTATGTCTTGACCAAATATCAAGAGCCCTGGCGTTTAGAAGCCGACTGCAAGCATGATGAAATTACTGAATTGATTGAGAATGAAGAAAAAGAGTGTCAGCATTTCGGAGGTAGATGGGAAGTAATTGGAGCAATAATACTAGAATGGGCACTGGAAAATGACGAATATAAACCCCAACTTCGTGAAGAAATAATGAATACACTAAATTCTTTCTATGAAAAAGGCAAGATGGATTTGACCCCGCAACTAAGGTTGAGAGAATTTATACTAAATTCCATTGTTGATTGGCCTGCGATATATCGTGGCCACATAGTCGTCGATGATTTCATCTATTCAATGTATGATATTTTGAACTTCAAAGGCAAATCAGAAGATTATCACTCAATGGTAATTTTCAGAACTTCAAGTTCCATAGATTTCGGGCACACTCTAAAACCCGGCAAGAGAACAACTCTCTCTATTTCTGGAATTAATTTCCGCAGATCGAATAACTCTAAACCACCATTTCCTGTAACGCTCGACTCTTCTCTATTCAACTCACGGGATTAATCAATCAGAGGTGTGGCAAATGAGCAATCCCCCTAAAGAACTCCTGGACTCCTGGATTCGATCCTTCAAACAACGCCATTCTGAAAGGGAAGACTATGATTCTGCAGATGATTTCAGAGACAAAGCGGTTGAGTTGTTGCTTACAGGATTCATAGCCTATGATAAGGAGGAATTCAATCGGTGGCACCCTTTTTACCTAGAGACGCTGAATCTTTCTGCTTACATTGGGCTGTCAAGGAATCCTGAATATCCAGAAGATTATCACCATTGGAATCATAGATTGGCGATTAATCAACTTAAACAATCCAAACAAGATACTCTAGCCCAAGGTACCGGGCCTCTACCGCCTTGTATTTTCGATTATTTTCTATTCTTAGCCAACGAAGAACGTATCGCAGAAGCCAAGGTGAACGGCGAACATTCAGACCGCTTTTTAGTCGATTTAGCAAAGTCCCTAGGACAAAATTGGAAGTACGATCGAAGCGATATACCAATGGAACTTCCCTGCAATGATAACATTCCGACCAGATCATTTACCAGAAGCCAGATTATGCGTAGTTCATTATTTCATGTTAGTCTAAAGGGAGTACTCAGAGACCTCGAAACTCAGCCAGATCAGGCCTGTAGATCAGCGAGATCACGAGCGATAACTGAGAATTTTCTTCACGAAATAATCAATTGGGAGACGTGCCCTGACCTTAATGAATTAGAGGTACTGTACCCAGATGAGGAGTTTAGGGGACGTGTACAACAAATTAGGAGATCATTCCGTAGTTATTCCGTATTGCATGTGGCATCAACACACGCATTAATTCAAATTCCTCCCTCAGCGCAGAAACCTGATCCAACTTTAGAATTAGAATATTGCTGTGAATTCTTTTCCTCCCTATTTTCATACACTTTAGGCTCTGATGAACTGCAGGTAATGGTCTCGGATGCTACAAATCAGGACGCCGAAATAGAGCTCCACAAATCAAAACTGTCCAACCACGAAAATAAGATTGATTACCAAACTCGCGACAATTCGCAAAGAGCCGCAGACGCTCATGCCCAAGCGGAAATTCTTCCGGTTAAGAATGATGCACCTTATCTTGTTTACATAGATGGTATAGGGTTCAAGAATCAATGTTGGCGAAATAATGAACCACGTTGGAAAGGCTTCATCCGTTCATCGAAGATAACTCCTCTAATGGATTATGCTTTCAAGAAAATCAATGCTGCAATCGCAGAGTTGCAACCACAAATTCTTCAAGAGGGCGGAGACGAAATTGCAGTTATCGTTACAGGAAATACCTGCGAATCGATAGGCGATATACTCAAACAAAACCATCAACAATTTAGATATCTTACAAATTCAAGATGGCCGGAAGAAGACGGATTGTCGGATCCGAAGGCATCAGAAATTTCTTCAATCTATGAACCATTTTGGTGGTGGGCAGTTGAACCTCTTAAGGGGGAATCCAATGATGATATTTTAGCTCACGCCGACAATCTCTTGGCAAAAATTCCAGTAAGTAATGCGAAGAAAGCACGACGGAATATTTTGCCAAAATCTTTCAGAAACTCTCTGCGGATTCGAATAACACAACCAGAGGATGAATTGGTATGAACGGCAGTTAATGACGGCACTATCTTTTTCGGTCGATATACACAGAGTAAAGCGTGGTAATAGAAATTCTCGGAGCGATTGCCGCCGACGCTGCGGGAGAATCGATGCACAAAAACAAAGAAAAAAAGAAACTCGAGGATGCCAAAGACAATCCAGAAGAACATGCACGAGTAT
>MDTD01084978.1_pt1 | contig 19548 bp, 17 predicted proteins | sample 811221 | NCBI WGS metagenome assembly MDTD01 (sample SAMN05326646, study PRJNA326480) | marine metagenome | isolation source: seawater | place: Pacific Ocean: South West | collected 2011 | reverse complement strand
TCGTGCCAACTGAGACGAGTATGCAACGCGCTGTTTTGTATGGGACGATTTCCGAGCAAGTTCTGACGAAAAAAGAGGCTGAGCATTTCGCCGAAGACGCGGGAAAACAAGCTTTATTTAGTCAAGGTGACATTGCCAAGGAATATGCGATCATAGCTGAGGGGGTTCAGATCGAAAGTAAGATTTAAGCTTTGCAAGTTTTCGTTGGTTGATTGGCAGCGGGCACCCCGCAAACCAGCTAGGTAATCGCCAAATGGAAGGGCTTTAACCTACCCTGCTGATGATCTGAAACTCTCAGCGATCGGTTTGTCTTACCTAGAAGTTGTCATTTCTCCAGAGTAAGGCCTCACAACATAGGTCCAGCAACGGCTCCACGGGCTACAGCAAATAGGAAAATTTCTGCCCGACCTAGTACTTCGCCCTCCAATATTGCCTCTCAAACGACTGAATCATCGAGAAATTTTGTGAATTGCTCTGGGTGGCTAGTTTCAACGGCCACAATAAGTCTAAGATGCATCGAGCAAGACGAATTGAGGAACACTACTTATATTCCTATCTGCACTTAATTTAGATATCCTTGAAGACCGTTCACAAGCCAAAACCAAGAGGGATAATTGGAATGATTAGAAGAAAACATCTTTTAGTGCCTGCTAGCTGCCTGTTGATGGCCGGGTACTTATCAACCGCAGTAGCTCAAGGGTTTACCGTTGGCGAACCACTAGGTGCGACCAACCAATCAGGTGATTTTGTTGAGATGAGCAGCAATGTTACCGTCTACGGTAGCTTTCACTTTACTGAGAGTTGCACGTTTGACCCAAACAGAAATTTGATTCTCGCTATGAACAGAGGAAACGACGGAGGTTCCGATGATGGTTTTGTGTCTCTGATCAATCCGGACGGCAGTGTTCACACATCGAAATGGATAGGAGCCAGTCGTGAGGGTTTGGAACTTCGAGATCCTATTGGAAGCGCTATTGCAGGAAATATCCTGTTTACAGCAGATAATGGTTCACGAGAGGTTAGGACTTTCAACCTAGAGTCCGGTGAACCGATATCGGCAGTCGCGATACCTGGACAAGGATTCATTAACGGAATAGCCGGTAGAGATGACGGAAGTTCGTACCTATCTGATACAGGTCAAGGAATAATATATGAAATTTCATCGGATGGTGACGTAGCGGTATTTGCTGAAGGAGCGCCCCTTAATCGCCCAAATGGGGTAGCGCTCGATAATGATGGCAACATCGTTGTTGTAAATATAGGCGACTCCGCCGTAATAACATATGACCAAAATGGTCAAGTTGTTAAGCAAGAAGCCGCCGTTGAAGGCGGTAACGACGGAGTAGTTGTCCTAAGCAATGGTACAAAATATGTCAGCAGTGTTCGTTTCGGAAGCGTCTCGAGAATAAACAGCGAAGGTGAAGCACAAATCATCGCTCGAGGTATACCAAGCGCGGCATCGATGTGCTATGACTCGATACAAAATCAGCTGGTGATTCCTATGAACCCAAACAATAGTTTGGCGTTCGTAAGGTTGTAAAGGCAGCAAAGTCAGCAAGGAGAGTCAGGGCATTTTCCTTGCTGACTTAAAATATCTGAAAAGGTACGATTGTGTGATGAATAAATTACTTAATCAGTCATATTTTTTCTACGGTTTGGCGTTTAAGTAAATTTGGGTTTTCAATACCCACTATTATTCAAAGAAGCGAGCTCGTGGAGCGCATTAGATGAAAATCCTTCACCTGTGGGAATTCTGCAGTCCGCGGCCCATTTATTTCTGCTTTATATCTCAGATAAACTTGAGAAACTTACTATCACTCATCTTTTGAGTTTGAGTAACAGAGGCGGTCTCCCCACTTCTAGCAAAAGCCAAACAAGCGCTGTGCCGAGAGAATGAAGACTCTGTGCTAGTTTTCGATCTTATTTTTGGATGCCCCTGCTTGACGAGGAGAAGGTATAAGATCACTACACGAAACGATCTACCCCATCTATAAACTCTCTTTGAACTTTCGAAAAGACTAATTAAAAATATTTTGGGATATATCAAACTAAAAGAATAGCGGCTCTGGCATTACTCCCCAAGATATCAGGACGAGAACCAGCTATGGATGGTTTATGAAAGAGAAGCTTTCCAGAAATAGTTGCGCCGGATCTACTTAAGAGCTTTTACCTTCTCTTTGCAATTTGACCCTGGCATCTAAATCTCATGTCCTATATTAGTGCAGCACGTGATCCAGTGTTAAATCATTGTTAAACATTTCAAGATACATTTTTTCAAGGATTTCTTTTTGCAAGCCAAGTAACTTTGGTTTATCTGATATTGCGAACATTTTTTCACCCTCGAAATCCAGAGCTTTTAAAATGAGGGCATCAACAAAGTATTCTTTATCATTACGGGTGCTGGTATAGTGTAAGACATCAATTTCGTATAATGTCAATGGCATCGAGTATAGCGTTTTAGTCTTCATATTTAGCCTGAATAAGCCTCCGATTATTTATTCTTGTATTTTACTTCTATCAAATATTCCAAATCTATATCGACAGTGTCTCTTTTTTTTGCTTGGCGCTCTTATCTTCCTATCTTTTTGCTTTTTAAACATAGTCCTAATTTTTCCTTTCCTGAAGTCTCGCCCAAAGCGTTTATCATAAATTATTAACGGTTGTGGGAGCGGCTGTATTAAATAAAAGAATATAAACGTACATAAATTTTGAACTTTTAAATTGGCTTACCACAAGTGTCTTATTAAGACCCCTTAAGACAATGGCCATAAAATGACGTGACTCGAACTTGAAAGTTTTGCTCAACGTAGGTAAATGTGAAATTCCCTGTGTCTATTGCAAAGCTATTTAATCCGATTCCCTCAAAGATAGAAATGCAAACCAAGAATTGGCCCGACATAGTACAAGGCTGGTTTGTATGCTTATTCCCATTAACCTCCCGTACCCCTTTCTCGCTGTTAACAACGAAATACGTAGCTCCTTTATTACTGTAGTTATCTGGAGAAAGTGAAGTAGGAGCTATGACATTACTACTGATCTCGGTTTCGCAAACGTAAATATCACTATAGCTCCAAGAAGGTATGCACACAAAGATCACTGTAATGATAATTTTATCAAACATGCTACTAATCCATCTTTGCGATTCTTCTTTAAATCTGACTGGGAGACCATATGCCGAGTTTCAATAGGGTTTATGAGTAGTAGATAAAGTCCGTCCCCAGACATCATGTGATGCTCTTTGATAATCCTCTACACCGAAATTCTCCGCTCCCTCATAGATCTGCTCCATGATAGTCCAATTTACCTCCCAATCCACCCAGGCAGGAAGCGAATATAAACTATCTTTCTCAAAAAGCACTTGACCAGTATCCCGTATGCCGACAAAATCTACTTCGTATGATCCTTCCCATTTTCCACTTGGATGTTTGGCATTGAATGTCCATTTTACTATGAGCGTTACGACTTCATCGTCAAGAAAAAAGTCCATGTAACCGAGAAGACTTCTTCCTTTAACCCGTACTTCGTTCTCGTATTTTCCGTCTATCGACTCCCAATAGTTCTGGCACCTAAGCTTGTCTCGAAATCTTGCAAACATACTTTCCTCGCAAACCCTGCAAAGTGACCTAATCCTACCTTGCCGTTTGATTGCTGCCGATATTCATGATTGCATTATAACCAAACCCTAATGTCATCTAAATTCTGGCCCGTGCATTTCCCGCTTCATGGGGAGAAAGTCGAAAAATAACGCAGCGCCTGTGGAATCTGATCGCCCTAACTTTAAAATTTGTTGCGATTAAGAATTCTCGCATTACCTTTTTATAAAGGCGTTTCTAAATCTGGAATATCGAGAACAGTATTCATGATATTTTCAGTTATCTCAAAAAAGAAAGCAACGAGGACGGGTCATCGAAACCCAAGTCTTCTTTACTATCAGTAATATATTAGCTCTCTAACAGGACAAAATCTTTTAGATTAAGTATGTGATTTCAGTAACTCTCTCTTAGAGATTTGCTCGTGGAAGCTCGTCTTTCGTATGCGATTTATTGATAGAATTTCGCTGAAATCTCGGTGTGAAAAATACTAGGATTTTCAAAGAAAGGACTCCAATATCACACACAGTAAAATCGGTTTTTACTGGCGAAATATTCGAGTTAATATAAGATGAATAGGAATGCAATCGGGCCAAAAGATCAATCAAAAAGTAAAGGAAAATTATGAGCATCGAAGTTATTCAAGAAATGAATAAAGTTTTAAAGCTACAAAAGACGCTCAATATCGAACTAGGAGCACCAGATATAAATCTGAGGAAAGATCGGCTTAATCGTGTTATTGCGATGGTAAGCAAATATCACAAGCAAATAGTGTCTACGGTTAATCAGGATTTTGGGAATAGAGATCAGGTGATGTCAGCAGTAACTGAGATTTCTTCAGTTATAGGCCCCATGCGGCATGCTAAAAAAAATCTAAGAAAATGGATGAAAATTGAGAAAAGAAGGGCTGCCATGGATCCACTAGGTCCCGCACTCTCTCTGCTGGGGGCTAAAGCTGAAATTCAATATCAGCCCAAAGGGGTTGTCGGCGCGATCAGCCCATGGAATTTCCCCATGAACCTTGCCCTGGCGCCGTTGGCAGGAATAATTGCTGCTGGCAATAGAGTTATGCAAAAACCCTCGGAGCTTACACCAGCTACGTCTGACCTTTTAAAAAAAATGGTTGAAGAATATTTTGATGAAGGAGAAATAGCCATCTTTAATGGGGGCTCTGACGTAGGCGAAGCTTTTAGCGGTCTCGCTTTTGATCATCTAATTTTCACTGGAGGCACATTAATTGCAAAACGCGTGATGAAAGCGGCATCTGAAAACCTTGTGCCGTTGACACTAGAATTAGGTGGAAAGTCGCCGGTTGTTATTGGAAAGAAGGCGAAAATTAAAGAAACTGCACAAAGAGTAATGCAAGGCAAAACAATGAACGCAGGTCAGATTTGCTTAGCGCCTGACTATGCATTCATTCCTGAAGAAAAAATTGATGAATTCGTGCAAGCTAGTGTTGACGTTGCTTCTGAAATGTTCCCGAAAATTAAAGATAATGATGATTACACATCGATAATCAATCAACGACATCACGATAGGATTAAAAGCTATATAGAAGATGCTAAACAGAAAGGAGCTGAAGTAGTCGAGATTAATCCTGCAAATGAAGATTTCTCTCATCAGTCGCATCACAAAATACCTCCTACTCTTGTTCTTAATCCTTCTGACGATATGAAGATAATGCAAGAGGAAATATTTGGACCCATTCTTCCTATAAAAACATATAAAGATGTGGCCGAGTCAGTAAGTTATATAAACAGTAAAGATAGGCCTCTAGGCCTTTACTATTTTGGTGAAGACAAAAAAGAAAAAGACTTTGTTCTTAAGAACACGACCTCCGGGGGTGTTACGATCAATGATGTTATCTCTCATATTCAAATGGAGGATCTTCCTTTCGGTGGAGTTGGTCCAAGCGGAATGGGCTCTTATCATGGCTATGATGGATTTAGAGAGTTCAGCCATGCTAAAGCCGTATACAAGCAAACCTCGCTAAATCTAATGAAGTTGGGAGGCCTCATACCACCGTACAGAAAGAAGCAGCAAAAATAGTTCTAAGTGAGTTTTTCTCTCCCAAAGCGAGGCTAGTGGAGGAATTGTTATCGTTTTAAATACGCCTCGACTGGGAGGGCTTGAAAGCTACGTAAACCATTTCTTGAGACACAAACGCAATAACATATTGGACTGGCATTTTTATCTAAAAAAATTATCGAACTATACCTATAGATTATTCTGATGCGGCAATGGATGGACCGGACCTAAGACGGCTATTGGAGCATGCTGCAGATATGGATGGTCTGATTTTGATTCATCGCTCTCTCACTTAGCTAGATTGCCGTCTTTGACCACAGTGGAGATATTGAATTTCTGAATGACTTGGGTTAGAAGATCTATAGTAAAAATTTTTAAAGTATTGAATAGAATCGAGTTTTCCACATTCATTTTATTATTAGTTGGAAAGTGGAAGAGATCTGTGGCTTGCCCAAAATTTGGCCTAGAGTTCGTATCTGTAAAACCTTCGTTTAACAGATTTTTTAGATTTCAAAATCTTTCCTACTAAACAATGAGATTTCTAGTAAACCAACTCATATCGATGCTCTAAAAGGGTTTTTAGGAGTATGGCTCTCCTATTTGCAAGGATTTTTTTCTGCTATTAAGTCATTAGGTACCCTAAGTTTCTAATCTTAAGGCAACTACATAAACTAGAATTACCAACACTACTATCTCAATTTACAAATTAACAGCTTTGTGTAAGGCTAACGGCTTCGGTTTTGATCAAAACTTTACTCAATTGGCGATCTTAGTACTAATAGCATGACTACTGTTTTAACCGGTATTACCACGAACGGCTCTCCACATTTAGGTAACTATGTTGGAGCTATGCGCCCAGCTATAGAGCTATCAAAGAAATCAGAATCTTACATTTTTTTGGCAGATTATCATTCATTGATAAAACAGCAGAGCCCTGAACTCACTCATCAATCTACCCTTTCTATAGCAGCCGCTTGGATCGCGTGTGGCTTAGATATTGAAAATACAATCTTTTACAGACAATCGAGCATCCCCCAAATCATGGAACTAAATTGGATACTCACGTCTATCACCCCAAAAGGATTGATGAATAGAGCTCATGCCTATAAGGCAATACAAGATTCGAATCGAGGGCAGGATAAAGATAAGAATGTGCAAATGGGGTTGTTCAATTACCCAATTTTGATGTCATCTGATATTTTGATTTTTAATGCAGACTTAATCCCTGTTGGTAGTGATCAGAAACAGCATATTGAAATGACAAGAGATATTGCCAACAAATTCAACTCAACATATGGGTCCTTTTTTAATTTACCAGAGCCTTTGATCAGCGAGAGGACCTCATATCTCCCTGGTCTAGATGGGAATAAAATGTCAAAGAGCTATTTAAATTTTATTGATCTTTTTTCAGAAGAAAAAAGGCTTCAAAAGCAAATCAATAAAATTAAGACAGACTCTCGAGAGCCAGGAGAAGAAAAGCCGAGAAATTCAACTCTGTATAAATATTTTGAATGCTTCTCAAATGCAGCAAGAATAAAGGAAATTGATAATTGTTTCCGGGATGGCATGGCCTGGGGAGATCTAAAAAAGCAACTATTCAACTTGATAAATAATGAACTAGCGCCAGCAAGGAATAAATATATTGAGCTTATAAATAATCCAAAAAAAGTGGAAGATATCTTGCAAGAAGGTGAAGCCAAGGCTATTAAAGTTGCATCCAAAAATCTCAGTGAAATAAGGTCTTTGGTTGGCATAAGGCCTTTATGACGTCCATTAGCGCGCTTGTCTGCCCAAAGTAGAGAAAGAAGCGTAAACAAGTGGTGTCTTTATGACCACCTACATTGCCTTCAAAGTTCGGATTATACTGCCGAGAAGACTGATTTACAAAATAGAGGAGTCGACCCTTGCTTCGATTAAAACTAGGCGTATCACTCGATCGAGTAGCATAGATAAGTTCTGATGGGTCTTTGTTAAAAAGCATTCTCTAGTGTCATCGGCTAGCTGCACGGACATACTGTCTTGATAAACCTTGATATTTTTCTACTTTATTCTCTAGTTGCTGACGCAAAGTTTTCATTCTCAAACAGAATGCTTCATTCTTCTCGCATAATAGATAAGCCATTATTCTCATGACTCGAACCAGCTCTGTTCACAGAGGGCACTATCAGAGTAAAACAATGATTAACCTTGGTGCAATTTGGCGGATGCTGCAGGGTTACTCGATAGTATCTTTCTGCATATTGAGCCCTGACCTTCTCTCAAGCGGCTGCATCGAACTGCGTTGCTCACTATGCCGCTATTTCAGTCAAACAGCTTGATTACGAACGACGATGAAAACAAGAAAGGTGCGGTTTGATAGGTATCAATTAATCATCCGTAAAGAGAAAATTATGACGCAATATGCTTAGACTGATATTGGGGGAGACATATACTGATGAATCGCCTGTCAATATCGAGCAAACAGGAAGTGTATACGCTACAAAAGTGTCCTAATATTTCTATTAATTCCGTTGGACTGGGTGATGAAACGAGTGGTGGTCTAAGTTCTACAAGTATTGAGCATAAATTCCTCGGCAGAAACAAAGTGTGTTGCAGAAGCCAAAAGGGGTTTGATCGTGCTAACATTGTAAACCGTCTAACAGTTGAAAAATAGTAAGAAACTAAAAGATAATTAGGGTCATTCCTTGAATTTTTTTCTCAAAATATTCCAGTTTTTTCCGCCAGAGGTTGCGCACTTTCTTGCTCTAGAATCATTAAATCTTTTACATCGAACCCGTACTTTAAGATTTTTCTTCAACAAGCCGAAATCAGATCCAAAAATGTTCGCTGGTATGAGCTTGCAAAATATGCTTGGAACAGCTGCCGGCCTTGATAAAAACGGGGACTATATTAATTGCTTGGGTGAACTTGGATTTGGTTTCCTTGAAGTTGGAACAGTAACCCCAGAAGAGCAATATGGAAACGCCAAACCCCGAGTTTTTAGAGATCTTCGAGAAAATGCGATTATAAATAGACTCGGCTTCAACAACAAAGGCGTAGACTATTTAGTAAAAAATCTAAAATTAAAAAAGTATAAAGGTATTGTAGGAGTTAATGTAGGTGCCAACAAATGGTCTCAAGGAAAGGAAAGGATCAAAGATTATTTGGTATGTATTGAAAAAGTTTACAAATATGCGGATTATATTTCTGTAAATATATCTTCCCCAAATACGCCAAACCTGAGAGACTTTCATAATGAAAAAAACATAATTGAACTGGTTAATGCGATTGACTTGAAAGTTAGTGAACTAAATATTCAAATTCCATTATTTCTCAAAATATCTCCAGATGAGTCTAATGAATCAATAAAAAAAATAATTGAAGTGATTGGAATTTCTAAATTCACAGGAATAATAGCCACAAATACGACTATAGATAAGTCAGTTCTATCACACTCCGCAAGCAGAGACATTGAGGGCGGCCTCTCAGGCGAGCCTCTACAGAGAAAATCAACTGAAAAAATAAATTTTATTAGAAAAGAATCTAATAACCAGATCCCAATCATAGGTGTGGGAGGCGTTATAGATGCTCGCAGCTTTAACGATAAAGTTCTGGCGGGTTCTGGTTTGGTCCAAATCTATACAGGTTTCGTCCTTGCAGGACCCTCAATAGTTACTGAAATATTAATGAATTGATCTTACCTAAGAACTTCTGACGATGCTGGATTTTTAATTTTAGTAAAAATATATTTCGTTAAATACCAACCCGAAAAATAAAAAACGCGAACGGCAACTCATAAAACGTAGAATATTAAAAATCTTCTAAAGCGCCTCTATTGTCAGATATGCCTGCGGATCAGTTGTTTCAGAAAAGGCTTTTGACAGGAAGCTCTACAAAGCTACGTTTCCCAAGATCTAGATATCTCGAGGCCCTTATGAAGCCCTTCCAGTTCTGAATATGTGCTAAAAAAATCTCTGGTACTTATTTCCCCACCCTTCGGTGGAAAAGACTCCGTATCTTTTGATTCTGATGGAGACGGTAAGTTGGATGTTCTAGAAGATGACAAGCACGATGGCGCCACTTTCATTAATCAAGGCAATCGTACTTTTTTAAGACACTTTAGGTAATGTGAGTCAACTAAATGGTAAGTGCTCTCTGACCTATTAGTGTCTTAGGTATAGGTTTAATCTTGGAAATTCTTAATGTTTTGATCAATTCAGCTTCTGAGTGCTAGGTTCGTGTTTTTTGACACCAAAACTGGTACATACCAACGAAAGCTTGGGGATTTCTTTCCTCGTACTGGTGCCACAAATCTAAATCGTAGATATCCGCGCCGTTCCCATGGTGCTCTCTAAAATTTGAGATTACGCCTTTATTTTCAAAACCGCAGAATTCTAGCCCTAGCTCGTCTAGACAGGTTTTAATCTTTGGGACAGTGAAATGATGCTCTTGTATGTGGAATATTAAGTCTCTTAACGAACTGAGACTAAAGAAGTCACTTGAAGTCATCAATCGCTGATGACTCACGTCATGCGATTCTGAAATTGATTTTCTGAATTTTCTTATGGCAGCTTCAGATGTCCCCAAGCTCAGCGCTGCGATTTCCTTTCGAACCCGTAAGATATCCTGTCGTGCCAACTCACTATACAAGCCTACCTTCATTACCCCGCCTGGCTTTAATATATCCACGAGAACTCTCCATCCAGTCATCGGCTCCTCCATGTGATGGAGAACTCCACCACTTTCAATGATTTCGAATTTCCTACTCATTTGACTGAGATGTAAAATATCGGCTTGCAAATAATCAATATTAGTAATGCCTAACTCATTTGATTTTCTAAGTGCATAAGCTAGGCTTGCAAGGCTTAGATCCACAGCAGTGACACGACAATTTAAAAAAAGAGAAGCGGTTTCTATCGAATGCTGCCCCGTACCGCAGCCAGCAATGAGTATAGAAGGGGACTCCACGCTTTTAATACCTTTGTAATCGAGCTTAAGCATTAATTCATCAAAAATTGCAGCGATTGATCTTTTCTTCATTGGAATTCCTATTTTTACCCATCGCGGATAAGGATTCTCTTCATACTGCTTCTTAACTTTAAGGGACACATCATTGGATATTTCTTGTAACACAGGAATATCTTTCGCAATCACTTTTTCGAGGAGTGGTTCTCTGATCATCCTCTTCGCTACCTCTTCTAAATTTTTTAGAGATTCTAGCTTTTGACACCAATCATATCGGTTCAAAGGGCGATATGAAGCGAAGCACAAAATGTCTATGACTTTTGGCTGCTCCGATCGTGCCACAACTTGCGAAATCTTGGTTTGTAAATCATCAACCAAATGAGTCTCTTCTTGACTTTCAATGAAAATATATTCGTTAGTGAAACAATGAATAGAAAGCGTCGATAAAAAATGGATGAACTCAGGAGATGACTCAATCTTATCCTTATTTCTGAGAAGCGAACTGCGTATCGCAACGAAGAACTTTTCAAACTGAAGATCGGGAAGTGGACACACGCGCATCAGGTGATGGAGAAACGAGAACTTGTCAAGGCTCATGATTACGGAAGCTACCTCGTTTAGACTGACTGCAGAATTTTTCATACGCAGTAAATCCTTGATTTTAGCGTCTTGCTTCAAGAGACTTAAAATGCTCTTTGCGACATCTTCAGCGCGCGTAAAGTTTCCCGCACTTAAAAGTTGGGTTAATTGAGGATAGAGCTGAGGGTTTGGTGAATTGAACGCTACGTTTTTAATGGCGAAACCGAGATTTACATAGGCTTCAGCATAATCAGGTTTCAATGCTATCGCTTGGTTATAGACCGCTAAAGCTTCGTCGAATCTGCCGAGTTCTTGGAGCGCTAAACCCAAATTGTTGTGAGCTTCAGGAAAGTCAGCCTTTAAGGCTATCGCTTGCTTATAGCTGACTAGCGCTTCTTCTAATCTGCCTAATTCTTTGAGCGTGATACCCAAGTTGTTGTGAGCCTCGGCATAGTTAGGCTTCAACGCTATCGCTTGGCTATAGCTGGCTAAAGCTTCGTCGCTTCTTCCTAATTCTTGGAGCGTGATACCCAAGTTGTTGTGAGCCTCGGCATAATTGGGCTTCAACGCTATCGCTTGTTTGTAGCTGGCTAGAGCTTCATCTAACCTGCGTAGTTCTTTGAGAGTATTACCCAAGTTACTGTGGGCTTGAGTAAAGTCAGGCTTTAATGTTATCGCTTGCTTATAGCTGGCTAGAGCTTCGTCTAATCTGCCTAGGCCTTTGAGCGTGATACCCAAATTATTGTGGGCTTCAGCGTCTTGAGGAGATAAAGTGACTGCTGTCTGGTTTGCCTTCATGGCTTCAGATTTTCTACCTGTTTCTCCCAAGATCGCACCTAAAGCTTTCCAAGCGATTTGATGCTCAGGGAAATCCTGGATAATTTTTATGGCAAGCTTTTCAGCCTCACTGAATTGTCCGTTCTGAAAGAATTCTGAAAGGTCAGTGAGCAATTCTTGAGGAGGATTGATGCTTACACTACTAAATCTTTTTGCTGTAGGCGAAAGGTTTGCCTCCAGAGGACTTAATCTTCCTTTGTTGACGCCCTGCTGCTTTGCTTGCTCAATCATTCGCTCGGCAGTACCGAACTGCTGTTCTTTTATGAGGGCATCGATGTAGCTAATCCAAAATTGATCCATCTTTGGGTTGGCTTCGAGAGCAGTTTTAAATAGCGGCAGTGCTTCATCAGTTTTATTCAGTGATACTGCTAATACGCCAAGGTTATAATTAGCGTCAGGATGTGTAGGCTGGGACTGCAGAATTTCCCGATAGAGGCGCTCGGCATCTTGAAGATTACCCTCACTATGTTCATCGACGGCCCTCTGTAGTATTTGTTCAGCAGAAATTTCCATTAATTTTTTTGAGCGCCAATATTCTATTTCCACTCGGTAGAAACATGTCCACAACTTATTCTTCTATGGACATTATTAAAGTATTTAAAGTTGTTTAAGTATCCAATTCTGAGATTCTTTTTGCTTCGCACGAGAGATCGATAATAAGAACCACATGTTACTAAGAAACTTATGGCGGCTCTCTCTCATTCATAAAGAAACTAAGTGCACTACGTTTCCTACCTTACCGATACTCACACCGATATATTTCTGTGAGACTAATAATGCTTTTGTGTATTAGCTGCTCCTTTAACAGTTTTTTAAATTTTTTTATCCTCGTTCGAGGTGCAGTGTCTTGTCTTAATTTATTGCTCGCACGCTATGAAGGTGAGCGCGAGAATTTATATGTTTTGATATTGATATAGTAACCTGTAGAAGCTATTTATAACTTTTGGCACCAAAATTGGTACATTCCCGCAAACGTGCGAGGATGGCTTTCTTCGTACTGATGCCACAATAACAAATCGTAGATGCCCGCTTCTCTACCATAAAGTGCCCTAAATTTAGATACAGCATCCTTTTGCTCAAACCCGCAGAATTTTAGTCCAAGCTCGTTGAGACAACCTCTAATCTGTGGCAATGTAAATCGGTGCTCTTGCACATGAAATATCAAGTCTCTGAACGCGCTGAGGCTGAAAAAATCACCCGACTCAATTAGGTGTTTCCGGTCCTCGCCATGCGACTCTACGAGTACGCCTCTGAACTCTCTTATGTCAGTCTTACATCCTCTTAATCTTAATGACGAAATTTTCTCTCGAACCCGGTGGATGGGCTTTCGAGCCAACTCACTGTACAAACCTATCTTCATCAATCCACCTGGCTTTAATAAATCTACGAGAACTTGCCATCCATCCATTGGTTTATCCATGAGCTGCGGCATAGCCAGGCTTAATACTTAATGCTTTCCGATGGCTGATCTCAGCCTCTTCAAATTTCCGCTGTTCACGGAGCGTAACCCCCAAGTTATTGTGCGCTTCAGCGAAGTCAGGATTAAGCGCTATCGCTTGCTTGTAATTCGGCCTAGCTTCTTCGAACCTCATCAAATCTTTAAAAGTATTTCCTAAATTAAAATGGGCGTCGGCATCCTCTGGAGCTAATTGTACGGACTTTCTTGCAGGTTCTAGTGCCTCAATAATTCTACCTTGTTGCTTCAGTACAGCCCCAAGCACCTTCCAACTAAACTGATGACTAGGAAATTCTTTAATGAGGGAAACAGCAAGTTTCTCAGCATCATTGTAGCGTCTACTCTGAGAATGCCCTAAAAGTGTATTTAGCGATTCTTTAGGTGGGTTTTCGATTTTCGGCGAAAGTTGTGCCTCCAAAGGATAAAAGCTCTCTCCATCCATCCCCTGCTTCTTTGCTTGCTGGAAAAATTGCTTAGCACTATCTAACTGCTTCATTTTAATGAGAAGGTTAATGTAACTTAGCCAGAACTGTTCTTCTTTCGGATTAGTTTCAAGGGCAGTTCTCAATAGAGGAAGTGCCTCTTTGGCTTTATTTGCAGAGATTAAGATTAAGCCAAGATTGTGGTTGGCGTCAGGGTTTGTTGGCTGGGACCGCAAGACTGCACGGTAAAACCGCTCAGCATCTTGAAGTTTGCCTTCTCTATGTGCGACGACACCCTGCTTAAGTACTTGTTCAATTGTCAGGTCCATTAATTCCTGTCTCGGCTCAGTTCATCCATAATTTTCAGCAGATTGTCCGAACAAATGCAAAGCCATTATACTGCCAATCCGTTTTAGCCTTTTGGTATCTACCAAACAAAGTTGCTCTCGGAGTTTTGGTAAGCGTAAGAAGAGAATTCACCGCGTCAGTGAAGGAGGTTTTCCGTGTGCTTTGTTCAACCCTACTATTCATGTCTATTTAATTCACAAAAGTTTAAAATCTTTGTTTATAAAAAATACAAGAGCTATTTTTTCACGTTGGTTCGCTTTGTAAAGAAGTCGCCCGTCGTGAATTCTGAGATCACCAAAAAGTTTTTTCTGATCTAACCAGCTATCCATGTCTTTCGGAAAAGAGAACGCATCTACATGCATATCTTTGAAGAAAATTCCTGAAAGCATCCAATCAAAGTAATTAAATTTTTCTCTTTTGTAACTAGCAAAGTGAAAAGAGTAAAGGCAGCTCCAAATATAAGTAAAGCCATTTTTTCAACAGATCCTCAGGGGAAATCATTGTTTTAGAAACCACCATCTACCAAAAACCAAGAAATGCAAGCTGCTTTCGTTCCCTCTTTCTCTCGTGACCACAATCCATCATAGCTATAAAAGTGTTCGAGAAAGGAAATGCTGGAAAAACTATTAAAGTACCAATTTTCTTCACCTCCTAAAGGCCACTGTAATCAGGCATTCTGTCCTCTTAACCCACGTTTGTTCCTCCGCTAGTTTTTAATAAACCGCATTGGCCTTATTTTGCATCTTTTGCCAGAATGAAAGGAGAGCTAGTATGCTCCACTTCCTCAAACCGACCCTTGAATTGCAATAGAGTACCTTTGGAAGATTGTTGAAGAGAAGGGTTTTTGGGTATGAAAGAGCGGTGGGAAATCGTGGCGAACGACGAGAAAGTGTCTTTGGTTATTCTTTTTGACTTTTTACTAATCTATGAAGAACCAAATGCTCAAGACCATCGTTGAATTAAGCTCAATCATCCCTTAGTGGGGACTATTTAGAACCATCTTCTTGTCACATAAAATCATTTTCGGAGGGAAATTGATGGTGGAAAATCTATTTGATAGTTCAGTGCTGGTGGTTACGATGATCGCGATTTACTCCTCTTCGGTGCTTTTCGGAGTTATTCTTTCAGGTAACTTCGACGCGATACGGCGCAAGCTGTTTATTAAATCACAGTTGAAAAACACAGATAAAAAAGACATCAGAGACAATAGTGCTTTCCTAGCGCGGCGTTGAATAATGAAAAGCCAACTCCTAAAATTACTTTTCCTACTATCCACGGCAACGTTTTCATCGCTCTCTTTTGGCGAGTGGGTTAGTTTGGGGAATGCGAAAAACGGCACGGAATTTTATGTGGACTTTGAGCAAATGAGTGAATCCAAAGGGCTTGTTTATTGGACATACCTGCAGGATAACCTTGATCCCGACGAACTTGGGATGCTTTCACAAATCGTGTACATGGAAGGTAATTGTGCGAATTTAGGGATTAAGACGCTGAGTACTTCGATTTACAAACAATCAATGGCAAGAGGAAGCGAAGAGGCAACTATCACCAAAGATAATGCGGAGATCACGTTTTATGCATCGGATTCAATGATGGGATATATGTTACAAGTGGTTTGCGGTGTCTACTTCAATTAATCCAATCCACGCAGTCGCCTCCTCTTTCAAATCCGATGTAGGTATTTCCGTCGTTTGATCTGCATCTTCAATTTTTGTTTTTCCATCTCAAAATTATCCTTCATTTGTAGCAAATGAGTTTGCTTCCTTAAGTCTTAAATCACATCAATCAGTTCCCCTTGCCGCAAGATGTCTTCCCTGGTAAAAGGTAGCACTCATGTAGTCCGTCTATATTGAGAGTTCTTAATCCACTGCAAATGCCACTTCAAATATCATACGTGGTAAATCTTTTAAGGATGATCAATTAAACTTGATAGTAAAAACGTTAAGCTACTCCCACTCAATAGTAGCTGGCGGTTTGCTAGATATATCGTAGGCAACTCGAGACACCTCAGGAATTTCATTCATGATCCTGTTAGAAACGCATTCCAACAGTTCTGGATCAAGCCGAGCCCAGCGAGCCGTCATGAAATCGATGGTTTCCACAGCTCGCAGGCTGACTACATAAGCATAACGACGGGCATCGCCCACTACGCCGACTGATCTGACCGGCAGGAAAACAGCTAAGGCCTGACTAACCTCGTGGTATTGCCCTGCGCGGTGCAGTTCTTCAATGAAAATTGCGTCCGCTAGACGCAGAATATCGCAATATTCCTTACGAACCTCACCCAGCACTCTTACGCCCAAACCAGGCCCCGGAAATGGGTGTCGATAGACCATATCGGAAGGCAAACCGAGCTCAACGCCGATTTTTCTGACCTCGTCTTTGAATAACTCCCGGAGTGGCTCCACCAGTTTCATCGCCATATCATCGGGAAGACCGCCAACGTTGTGGTGAGATTTAATTACGTGAGCTTGTCCGGTCTTGGAACCTGCGGATTCGATCACATCAGGATAGATAGTCCCTTGAGCCAGCCATGTTACCGCCCCCAGCTTTTCTGCCTCTTCGTCAAACACTTCGATAAAGGTCTTCCCGATAATTTTGCGCTTTATTTCAGGGTCATGGACGCCGGCTAGCTTGCCGAGAAATTTCTCTTCAGCGTCCACAAGAATTACCCGGATGCCCATGTTCTCGGCGAAGGCCGCCATCACCTGATCAGCTTCGTTAAGGCGTAATAAGCCATTGTCAACGAACACACAGGTTAACTGATCGCCGATGGCGCGATGCAGCAGCGCTGCTACTACCGATGAATCCACTCCCCCAGAGAGCCCCAACAGCACCTGATCCTTCCCGACCTTTGCCTTAACTGTCGTAATCGCGTCTTCGATGATGCTGGCGGCGGTCCACAGGCTTTCACAACCGCAAATCTCCAGGGCGAATCGTTCAATGATGCGCATTCCCTGCAGCGTATGCGTAACTTCAGGATGAAACTGGATACCAAAAAATGGCTTGTCGCGATGGCGAATCGCCGCAATAGGTGCACTTTCAGTCGATGCAACAACCTCGAAGTCAGGAGGCACAGCAGTCACCTTGTCTCCATGACTCATCCAGACATCCAACTGAGACACCCCGCTGTCCAAGCAACGATCTTCAATACCATCCAGCAAGGCACTTTCAGAGACGACGTTTACCTGCGCAAAGCCAAATTCGGATCTGTCTGAGGCCTCGACTTTGCCGCCAAATTCATCGGCCATTGTCTGCATGCCATAGCATATGCCCAGTATCGGCAACCCCGTTTCATATAAGAACCCTGGCGGTCTAGGCGACACTCCGGTATTTGCAGATTCAGGACTCCCGGAAAAGACTATTCCTTTCGGTGCGAAAGCAGAGAAGTCGTCCTGTGAGACTTCATAGTCCCAAATTTCACAATAAACGCCAGCTTCGCGAATTCGGCGCGCAATGAGCTGTGTGTATTGTGACCCAAAGTCGAGAATCAAGATTTTTTGGCTGTGAATGTCGGTACTAGCCATCAGTATCAGAAAACCCCAGCGTGGATTAAATTTAGATTGTTATCTCTGGCTGCTCACTGTCCGCCCTACGAGCTGAAGCGTCAATGGCATAATTGGCTGCAAGTTGCCAACACTGACGTTTAAGACACCCGATAGTTTGGTGCTTCTTTGGTGATAGACACATCGTGCACGTGGGACTCTGACATTCCGGCGCCAGTGATTTTCACAAACTGAGTTTGGGTGCGCATCTGTTCGATGTCTGAACACCCTGTGTAGCCCATACTGGACCGTAGGCCGCCCATCAACTGATGCACTATTGCGGCCATCGGGCCTTTGTACGGGACCCTCCCCTCAATACCCTCCGGCACAAGTTTTTCCTGACCGGCTTTGCCATCCTGGAAGTATCGATCACTCGAACCCTGAGAGTGGGACATTGCACCCAAACTTCCCATACCGCGATAGGACTTGTAGCTGCGCCCCTGGTACAGTTCCACTTCGCCCGGAGCTTCCTCTGAGCCGGCCAGCAAGCTGCCTACCATCACCACGTTCGCGCCGGCTGCGATAACTTTCGCTATATCGCCCGAATAGCGGATGCCCCCGTCTGAAATCACACAAATATCCGCATCCTTCAGAGCATCAACAACATTTGCAACAGCAGATATCTGCGGGACGCCAACACCAGTAACGATTCGGGTTGTGCAGATGGAACCCGGGCCAATGCCGACCTTGACCGCATCAGCGCCGGCGCCAGCCAAATCGAGGGCAGCTTGAGCTGTTCCTATATTACCACCAACCACCGAGACAGCAGCATGGCGATTCTTGATGCTCGCCACCATGTCAATCACACCCTGATGATGCCCATGGGCCGTGTCCACGATAACGACGTCGACGCCTGCCTCAACTAGCGCGGCCACCCTGTCCTCCGTATCGGCAGAGGTACCGACGGCTGCGGCTGAACGCAATCTGCCCTGCTCGTCTTTGCAAGCATTGGGAAAATCTTCTGACTTAAGAATGTCTTTCAGAGTAATTAGACCTTTGAGCTCGAAGTCATCACTAACAACGAGGATTTTCTCAATCCGATGCCGATGGAGCAGTTCTTTTACCTCAGCGAGATCAAACTCCTCCTTCACGGTAACCAAGCGGTCCTTCGGTGTCATGATAGTTTCTATTGCCGCATCCAGATTCGACTCAAAGCGTACATCTCGACTGGTCACGATCCCCGCCAGGCCTGAACCATCAATTACTGGCATACCAGAAATATTATTTTCCTGCATCACCGCAACCAGATCCCTTACAGTTGATTGCGAGGAGATAATGATTGGGTCTTTCACCACCCCACTTTCATACTTCTTCACTGCGCGTACTTGTCGCGCCTGATTCTCAATCGACATACTCTTGTGAATGACCCCCAGACCGCCTTCCTGAGCCATAGCAATAGCCAGGCGGGCTTCCGTTACAGTGTCCATTGCCGCTGAGATAAGAGGAATGTTTAGCGAAATTTCTTTGGTGATTCTGGACTGCAAATTCACCGTGCGAGGAAGCACGTTTGAGTGAGCGGGCAACAGCAGGACGTCATCGAATGTTAAAGCTTCTTCAGCAATTCGTAACATGGGATTCCCACCATCCACAAAAACGAGATTATACAGATGAGGGAGGTCTGTTGTATAGATTAGCTGCTATCGCGAAGCGGCAAGCCGATCTAGAAACGGGCATTGCATCAGTCAACTCGAAACACTGCAAACCACGTTCTGCGATGGACAGGCTGTCCCCAGTGGATGGTATCGCGGAAGCTTAAATTCACTATTCCCGGCATCAGGGTACTACTAGCGAAACCTCAC
>MDTD01086478.1_pt1 | contig 19549 bp, 19 predicted proteins | sample 811221 | NCBI WGS metagenome assembly MDTD01 (sample SAMN05326646, study PRJNA326480) | marine metagenome | isolation source: seawater | place: Pacific Ocean: South West | collected 2011 | reverse complement strand
AGATTTTGGTGAATTAATATAGCTTTATCAAACTCTCCTCTTTTCCGATAAAGACCTCCAAGTGCTAAATGTGTTTCAATAGTAGAGCTATCCACATCCATTAATGCAGTAAATATTTTGAATGCTCGGTCTTCTTTATTATTCAATAAGTAATTCAATCCTCTGTAATATTCTGCATTAAAGACATTTTTAGTAACTTTCTGTTCAGGTTTATAATAATAGTAAAAAATAATCGATATTATAGCTACTGCAGCTACTAGAAAGTAGATCATTAATGATCATCCCTAAGTGGATTCTTCCTCATACTATCTATCTCATCCTCTTTAATTTTCATTGATTTCTTAAGACCTATATTTTCATGCTTGTGTTTGATATATGCAGAAAAGAAAAATAATAAAGCTAAAAATGCTCCAAGTAGAAAACTAATAAAAAGAAACAAAGGTATTGGAGCAGTGTACGTTACAAAATATAAATTAAGATTTATATTCTCAGCATTGAACATCGATATAATTATTGAAAATGCTATTAGTGAAAGCGTTATTAGAAATATAAGTACTCTGAACATCCTAGTAACATATTATTCTATTAGTATCGTAAATTGAAGAAATATGTTGTTAATTTTTATTATTCACTCTTTCTTTAAGTTCACTGCTTGGTTTGAAATGAATAGTCGACCTACTCTCAAGCGCAATTAAATCACCTGTTTTTGGATTTCTTGCTGTTCTAGAGTTGTGGTGATGCAGTGAAAATGTGCCGAATCCACGTATTTCGATCCTCTCGCCTGAGTAGAGTGATTTGGACATCAAAGATAGAATCTTCTTGATGGAAAAATCTATATCAGAGGTAGTATAGGACTCTAATTCATCTGATAAGCTAGTTACGATATCAGATTTATTTATAACCATATAGCTTTAAACACTTTACTTAACATCTTCTAATTGCTTGATACCAAGAGAGACTCTTTCTCGGTCTGAGTCAACAGATAGAATTATAGATTCCACTTCGTCACCTTTTTTATATTTACGTATTGCTTGTTCTTGGTCTTCAGATTTTGATATATCAGTTATATGAATTAGTCCATCTATCCCACCTTCGAGTCCAACAAACATTCCAAAGTCAGTTATAGATTTTATTTGGCTCTTGAGTACGTCGCCTTTGCTGTTATTTTGTTCAAAAATTTTCCATGGATTCTCCAAGCATTGTTTAAGGCTTAATGAAACCCGTCTCTTTTCATCATCTATTTCAATAACTTTTACTTCGATCTCTTCGCTAACAGAAGCAATTTTATTAGGATTAATATTTTTATTAGTCCAATTAAGCTCAGAGGTTCTTATAAGTCCTTCTATATTATCTCCAAGATCTACAAATACTCCATATTCAGCTATATTTGTAACTTTGCCTTTATATCGATTACCAAGTTCTATGGTATCTTTAACCTTATCCCAAGGATCGTCTTGTAGTTGTTTCATGCCTAAACTTACTCTATTTTTTTCTGCATCATATTTAAGTACTTTTACTTCTATTTCATCACCTACTTTTAATAATTCACTAGGATGATTAATTCTCTTCCATGAAATATCTGTTATATGTAATAAACCATCTATCCCACCAAGGTCGATGAATGCACCATAATCTGTCAAGTTCTTGATAAATCCAGAAACGATCTTGCCTTCAGTATACTTATCAGCAACTTCGTCTGGGCTAGAAGTTTGATCTAATAAAACTGCTTTTCTTGACAGAACAATGTTATTTCTAACTTTGTCCATTTTGATTATCTTAAAGTCTAAGGTTTTGCCCTCAATATAATCTGCCTCTTTATTGGGTCTGATATCAACAAGTGACCCAGGGAGGAAGGCTTTTACATTCATGAGTTCCACTGTAAACCCACCTTTTACCTTGCCACACACTTTGCCTTGAATGATTTCTTGAGTGGTCTGTATTTTTTCTAGCTCCGACCAAACTTTAGTTCTCTTAGCCTTCTCTCTTGATAAGATAGTTTCACCATAGCCGTCTTCTACCATGTCAAGGATAACTTCTACAGTATCACCGATTTTAATTTCAAGTTCACCATTAGAGTCTAAGAACTGATTTTTAGGGATAATGCCCTCGGATTTAAGACCTGCGTTAATCACTATATAGTCGTTTCTAATTTCAATCACTCTAGCGTTCACCATACTTCCCGGGGTCATATCAATATCTTTGACACTATCTTTAAAAAGTACTTCAAACTCTGACTGCATTAAATTATTAACCTCAATATATTTAGAACTATCATATCTTATACAATTCAAGGATTTTATCAAGGATTCTATCGACATTTAGGTGGCTTGAGTCAATCTCTATCGATCCTGCTGGAGCAATTAGTGGAGATATTTTCCTATTCTTGTCATTTTTATCTCTCTCAGTTAACTGAGATGTGATTTTTTCTAGAGAAGCTTCTTTTCCTGAGTCCACTAGTTGCTTGAATCTTCTAGAAGCTCTCACAGCTAATTCAGCTGTAATAAATAATTTAAAATCTGCATATGGAAAGACTTTTGATCCCATATCCCGACCATTTGCAACTAGTCCTGGTAACTTGACGCAGTTATGTTGGAGCTTCATTAAGTATTCTCTAATCTCAGGTTTTTGAGACACTATTGACGCAAGAACTCCAATCTCCTCATTATAAAGATGATCAGCTATATCATTACCTTTGTAGTTAATTTTATAATGTTTTGTTTGATCAGATATAACTTCTAAATTATTTTCGAGATTAGTAATTAACAAGTCAGTACTATGCTCAAGAGACTCCGTTAGACATATATATGCAACTGACCTGTACATGATTCCACTATCCAGGAAATAATATCCTAGCTTTTCTGACAACTTTTTAGAGATTGATGTTTTTCCTGAGCTTGCTAAACCATCTATAGTAATAACACGTGCCATTTTATGTTTCATATAGCTCTACTCCTATCTCTGTAAGTATGTCAATAAAATTTGGAAAAGAAGTAGATATATTATCAGTATTTAATATTGTTATCGGTTTCTTAGAAATTAGAGCCGCTATCGAAAAAGCCATAGCTACTCGATGATCTCCATAACTATCTACAATACCGCCAGTAAAATCCCCTCCATGTATTTTGATAGAACCCTGAGTAGATTCGGTTTTTATACCTAGTATGTTCAAACCTCTTTCCATTGAATTAATCCTATCGGACTCTTTATATCTTAATTCTTCAATATTATTAATATTTGAAACACCTTTACATGCTGCACAAGCTATAAAGAGTATTGGTAGCTCATCAATTAAATCAGATATAACATCTCCGGATATATTGATAGGTTTAAGAGGACTATATTCAGATGATATGTCTACAATGGTGTCATTTGTTTCATGTCTTTTATTATTTATTGAAATTTTGGCACCCATTTTTTCTAATACCTTTATAATGCCTATTCTTCTCTCATTAAAATTAATATCTCTCATAAATAGTTTCGAATTCTCTTTTATTAAGGCGGCTACAATAAAAAATGCAGCTGATGATATATCGTTAGGGATCCTAATTTCTTTAGCATTTATTCTTCCTTGTCCTGTGATGTGGATATTATTACCAATTATCTTAATAGGATAATCTAAATAAGATAATAATCTTTCTGTATGATCGCGAGTAGCAATTTTTTCCTTAATAATAGACTCACCTTGAAGATAAATAGCTGCAAATATCATACATGACTTTACTTGAGCACTTGGTAAGTTATTTATATATTCAAAAGATTTTTTTAGATCAGATGGATAAAATTTAATTGGTGGTTTTCCATTAGATGTATCTAATTTACATCCAATTTCAACTAATGGATTAGATACACGGTCCATAGGTCTATTCATGAGTGACTTATCACCATAAATCTCCGACGGAAAGTTTTGCATGGATAAAATTCCAGATATTAATCTGATTAAAGTTCCTGAATTCCCTGCATATAATTTTCTTTTTGGTGAAATGAAGTTAGTGTAATTTTTACCATGTATGATCAAAATCGAGCCTTCCTGTTTTATTTTAGCACCGAGTTGTTTCATAATCTCAATTGTGGATAGACAATCATCTGCTAATAATGGATTCAAAAGTCTTATTTCATCAGCGCACATTGAGGCAATAATAATTGCACGATGTGTTATTGATTTATCTGGTGGAATATTGACTTGAAAATCGAAACTACTTGATCCATTTATTATAATATTCTTGCGCATTCTTATAAATTGGAAGATTTATTCTTTCGTCTTACTAAGTATTCTTGGATTTTTTTCGAATCTCCTTTTGAAATTATTTCTATGAAAGAATCAAGACTATTAGAGAATTTTGAAATTGAAGATATTATATTATACCTATTTGTTAATATGATGTCGGTCCACATGGCTAAATCACTCTTTGCTAATCTAGCTAAGTCCTTAAAGCCACCACCTATATATGAATCTAAATTATCGATCATTTTATTTCTAGATATTAAATCGACAAGTATAAAAGATACGATATGAGGTAAATGACTAGTCATAGATAGAATCTTATCGTGATTTTCTGGGGTTATAGAAATTATTCTACAATTCAATTTACGCCAAAAATTAGTTATCTCCTTTTCAGTTTTTCTAGTTGAGCTGTCTATTGTACTTAGTAATACATATGACTCTTTAAAAATGTCTTCACTAGAATTCTTGATTGATGACTTTTCCTTTCCGGTTAATGGATGTGATCCCACAAAAAATTTATTAATTAATTTATTTTTTTTAACCATAGAGCATATTTCTTTTTTTGTACTTCCGATGTCTGTTATTAAAGAATCACTTTTTCGGTGTGTCTGAATGATGTCTATTACACTCCGATAAGAGAGCATAGGTACACATATAATTATTAAATCACTTTTATTGAGAAATCTGTAATCTTCTGAATCAAAGTCATTAATAATTTTCTCTTTCTTAGCATATTTCAGTGATTTCAAGCTAATGTCTGTAGCGAATATTTTTATTTTTGAGTTACTTTTTCTTATCGCCTTTGCAATTGAACCACCCATCATTCCAAGACCATAAATATAGATACTTTTTATCATCTCTTTTTACTAAGTATTTTCTTTAGCGCAGCTATAAATAGCTTACATTCTTGCATGGTGCCAATGGTTAATCTAAGATAATTTGGTAATTTATAATTATCAAGAGGTCTTACTATAATCCCTGATTTCAAAAGTTTATTAAAAATAGATTTACTTGTCTTTCCGAAATTAATAGTAATGAAATTAGCATAGGAATCCAAATAATTAACATCAAGTTTATCAAGTTGTTCGATTAAGAACAATCTACATAGCTCATAATCTTTTAAGCTTTTTCTAAGAAATTTTTTATCAGAAAGGGACTTAATCGCCATAAGTTGGGCAACTTGATTAACGTTAAATGGTTGTCGTTTATTATTCAGTTTAGATATGAGTTCTTCATTAGCCAAACCATAGCCAACTCGAACACCGGCTAGAGCATATATTTTCGAAAAAGATCTAGTTATGATTACATTATTATATTTTTTTAACAGATCTAAACAGGATTTATGCCCACGTATACATGAGTATTCAATATATGCCTCATCAATCACGACAACTATTTTCTTCGATATCTTTGAAATAAATTTATCAATGACGTCATGACTAAGAAGTGTACCAGTAGGATTAGCTGGATTAGGTAAAAATATTACTTTCGTCTTTGATGTTATTCTATTCTTCATGTCAACTAAATCGGAAGACATATAATTTTTTCCAGCTTTAGTTATCAACTTTGATTCTTGCACTTTAGCATTCATAAAATTTGATACTAATTTATATACAATGAATGAGTGCTGACTAAAAAGTGCTTCTGATTGCTTAGTAAGGAACGCTTTAGCTACTAACTCAAGAATCTCACTAGATCCATTACCTACAATAATATTTTTTGTTCTAACATGACTTTTAGATATAAATTTTACAATTTCCTGCTTCAAAGCATCGCACTTTCCATCCGGATATCTATTAATATTTTCATGACTTTTTTTTAGGACGTTTAAAGCCATTTTTGATGGTCCAACTGGATTTTCATTAGATGCGAGTTTAACAACTTTGCTAAGTTTATACTTCTTCTTTACATAGTCTATATCTAAACCGGGCTTATAGTTATTTGTTGAAACTTTATCAATCATCTACTTGTTTATTGGATACGATCCAAGTACTTTAAAAAATACACTATTTTTACTCATCTGATTTAGTACTTTAGTTACTTTCTCATCGTCTTTATGGCCTTGAATATCAATCACAAACATGTATTCCCAATTATTAATTTTAGTGGGAATGGACTCAATTTTCGTCATAGTAATTTTTTTCTCAGCTAGAGGTTTGAGCAGTTTCGATAACGATCCTGACTTATTAGTTATAGATGCTAATATAGATGTTTTGTCATTACCACTAGATGCTATTTTGTTTTTGCCAATAACTATAAAACGAGTGGTATTATCTTTATAGTCATTTATATTTTTCTTAAGTATAGCAATTTGATAAAATAATGAACTATATTCACTTGCAATAGCAGCAGCGTTTTTAATTTTAATGATTTTTTTGACTGCTGCAGAATTACTAACTGCGCTAATTCTTTTAGTATTTGGGAGATTTTTCTCCAACCATTCATTGCATTGCAGGAATGACTGATCATGTGAATAGATCATTTTTATTGATTTTAGTGTTTTTGCTTTTGACAGCAAGCAATGTTGTATTTTTAAATTAACCTCACCACATATAGATAGTTTTGATGAAATTAGATTGTCTAAAGTCTCTTTGATACTCCCTTGCGAAGAGTTCTCTACTGGGACAATTCCATAATGATAATTACCGGTTTCTACCTCATTAAATATTTCTTTAATTGATGATTCAAACGAAGTTTTGACTGACGAACCAAAGTATCTTATCAACGCCAAATTACTATACGACATCTCTGGTCCTAGACAACCCACTTTGAGTTGTGTCTCAAGTGATAGACATGCTGACATAATTTCTCGAAAAACAATATATAAATGTTTTTCTGATAGAGGTCCATCATTAAGTGAATTAATTTTCCTGAGTATTTGTGCTTCCCGCTCAGGTTTAAAAATACTCTCATCACCTAGTTTTTCTTTTTCGACCTTAATATCCTGAGCTAGTCTCGCCCTATCATTGAGGAGTTTTATTAGTTTTTTATCAATGTTATCAATTGATTCACGTATCTGTTTCAACCCTCTAGCCATTGTTTACGATTGTCTCCGTTGATACCGCCACTACTTTTTCATCATCTTGTAAAACTTGTACTCTAACGCCTTGAGTATTTCTATTTATTATAGGCATATCATTGACAGAAATCTTAATTGTTTTACCTCTATTAGTGATCATTATAATGTTGTCATCAGCCGAGACGTTTACCGCGCCTACAACTTTACCATTTCTCTTTGTTGTCTTAATTGAGATAACTCCAACCCCACCACGTTTTTGAACATTATAGTTGTCTATAGATACTCTATTTCCATAACCATTTTCAGTTACAGTTATTATTTCTCCAATACTCGGCTTCAATATTGATACAAGTAAACTATTACTAGTTAACTGCATACCTTTCACACCTAATGTCCCCCTAAATCTCTCCCTAACATCTTGTTCTAAAAATCTAATGGCTTTTCCGTTATCTGCAACTAGCATGAGTTGTTGATTTGGTGAAGTATAATGAGCACCAAGTAATTCATCTCCAGGTTTAAGTACTATAGCTTTAAGACCTGTTGATCGAATTTTTTTGAACAATGCTACAGGAATTTTGTTAATCATCCCCATTTTTGTTGACATGAATAAATAACCATTATCATCAACTGTATTGAGTACAACAAACGTGCTTATTGATTCATTTGTAGATAGCGGTATTACATTATTAATTGGTCTACCACGAGCTTGTCGACTTGGGTCAGGGATATCAAATGCCCTTATGGCATATACTTTACCTAGGGTAGAAAAACATAAAATCGTATCGTGTGTATGAGCTTGACAAATTAATTTTGTTTCATCACCATCTTTAAACTTTGTAGCATTTACTCCTCTACCACCTCTTTTTTGACTTTTAAAGTCATCTGATGGGAGTCTCTTAACGTAGTCTGCTTTTGTTAGGACAACGACAACTTTCTCTTTCTTAATAAGATCCTCTTTCCTTAACTCTCCCTCGTCAACTGAAACAATAGATCTACGCGGCTCACCGTAATTCTCTTTTACGTCGTTAAGTTCTTTTATCATAACTTTGTCGAGTTCCTCAGGATTAGTGAGAATTTTGATATATTTCCTAATATGATTAATTTCATTTTCATAGTCACTAAATATCTTCTCTTGTTCCATATTTGTGAGTTTTTGTAATCTGAGTTCCAAGATTGCCTGTGCCTGTTGTGCTGATAATTTATATTTACCATTAATTAGACCTTGATTCGAATCTTGTTTGAAAAAGTCTTTAGTTTCCTTATCCACTACTCCGATGTATTTTTCAATAGTTTTGAAATCCCAAGATTGAGATGTTAATGATATTTTTGCTTCACTAATATTCTTAGCTTTTTTAATTAATTCAATTATGTTGTCAACATTTATAAGCGCGATACCAAGACCTTCGAGAATATGTGCTTTATTTTTCGACTTATGGAGTTCATACAATGTTCTTTTAGTAATGATTTCTCTACGATGAGCAATAAATTCAATTGCAATATCACCAAAACTAAGAGTTTTTGGCTCTCCATTTACTAGACAAACCATATTCACAGAGTAAGAAATTTGTGCATTGGTATGCTTATATAGAGACCCTAGAACAACCTCATGTTGCTCCCCCCGTTTAAGCTCAATCACAAGACGCATTCCATCCTTATCAGATTCGTCTCGTAAATTACTTATTTCATTAATTTTTTTATCTCTCACAAGCTGAGCAATATTTTCTATTAATTTAGCCTTATTCACTTGATAAGGTAGCTCGGTGAATATTATAGATGTTTTATCATTATCTTTATTTTCTATTGTATGTTTTGCTCTAATTTTAAAAGAACCTCTTCCAGTAGTTAGGGCGTCTAATATTCCTCCATCGTTCTTTATTTCTCCATATGTCGGGAAATCTGGTCCTTGTAAACCACTCTTGTCAATTAGTTCTTGGATATTCTCTTTAAGAGCAAGATTTGGTTGTTGAATTATTTCAATAGTTGCATCAATAACCTCATTTAAGTTGTGAGGTGGAATATTTGTTGCCATACCAACTGCAATCCCAGTTGAACCATTAATAAGTAAGTTTGGTAATCTTGTAGGGAGGACACTTGGTTCTGTTTCAGATCCGTCATAATTAGGGTTAAAATCTACGGTCTCTTTATCAATGTCATATAATAACTCTTGAGAGAGTTTAGACATTCTTACTTCTGTATATCTCATAGCCGCAGGTGCATCACCGTCTATAGAGCCAAAATTGCCTTGCCCGTCAATTAAAGGGTGTCTCATTGAAAAAGGTTGTGCTAGACGAACAATGGTATCATATACTGCCGAATCACCGTGTGGGTGATATTTACCGATCACATCTCCAACTATTCTTGCAGATTTTTTATAAGACTTATTCCAAATATTATTCAACTCATACATAGAATATAAAACACGCCTGTGCACTGGTTTCAGTCCGTCTCTAACATCAGGAAGAGCTCTTCCAACTATCACGCTCATCGCATAATCAAGATATGATTGCCTCATTTCTTGTTCAAAACGAATTTGCCTATTATCTGACATATGCTGTTAAGAGTCCTAATAAAGATATATAAGATAATTTTAACATAAAGCAGTTATAGACACGACAAAAATTATAAAACCGAAAAAATATAGGTATTATGACCCTCAGCAATACTATCGTTTTTATGCTCATATTTTAGGAATAAGTCGTATAATCGTAGTATGGCGAATATTGATCAGATTATTAGTCCAAAATGGATGCTCACTTCATCTAGAGATAAACCACAAAAAGATCTATCTATTGTCATAAGTGGTAATAAGATTCATGAAATATTAAGTAGTGATGATGCTATAAGAAAATACGAAACTGAAAAACATTTAAAACTACCCAACCAGATCTTATTGCCTGGATTAATAAACCCTTATTCTGAATTAAGTCAACAACTCACTGAACAAATAATATCTCATTGTATACAGAAAGACTCAAGTAGTGACAGAAAAAAATTTCTGTACAATCGTTATTCAGATTCCGCTGCTAAATTAACCGCAATCAAACTTATTAAAGCTGGTATAACATCCTACACGAATGTATCTTGCTACCCTGATATTTTTATAGATGTTTTTAGTCAGGTAGGTATCAGATTATTTTGTGGATTACCAATGTATTGTAATAAGAATCCTTGGTCAAATAATGAAGAAGATAGCTTTAAAAAAAATCTTGCTATTTATGATAAATACAAATCTTACCCAAATACGCAAATGTTTTTCTGTTTGTTTGAAAATGATCCTATATCTCAATCTATGTTGAAAAAAATTGCTAATGTGGCTAATGAATTAGAACTGTCTGTTATGCTTGTAAATGACTCGATATTATCTTTAGAAAAAACACAAAATATATTTGAACCTTTGATTGAGTTAAATTTAATAAATAAGAATTTTACGTGTATTAATTTCCCTCTTAATAGTTATATATTAAATTTGGTAGAGGAATATGGGATAAATATTATCTTGCCTGATTTACAAGAGAAAATACTTACAGATAAAGTTAGAAGAAATAACATATCTTTATTCATAGAGAAGTATTCTACAAATATGGATATGAATTTAATGCGAAATATTGAACAAATCTATTTAAGAAATGAATATAATTTAACTATGCCAGAAATATCAAATATATTATTTAAGATAATCAATAAAAATGCTGCAAAAGTGCTATCTAGAGAAAATAATTTAGGGGAATTAGAAATTAATAAAAATGCTGATATTATATCAATTAGTTTTGCTAGATCTGATAGTATTAAGGGTGATATAATGAATTTGAACTTTTTTGACTCTTACCAGCATAACATGATTGATAATGTTTGGATTGCGGGTAAACATATATATAAAAATAGAAAATTAGTTACAATAAATGAACACATTTTGTATGATGAAATTGATTATATAAATGGATCTATATAAATGTCAGCGAATAAAATTGAAATTGAGAATTTTGATAACCATGCATATGAATGGTGGAATAAAAGAGGACCGTATAAACTACTGCATAGTTTAACGCCTATTAGACTCAAATACATTCAAGAGCAAATTAGTGTAGCTGATAAGAAAATCCTAGATATTGGTTGTGGTGGAGGTTTACTGAGTGAAGCTCTTCATGATGCAGGAGCAATTGTTCATGGTGTTGATGCTTCAAAAAAAACAATTGAGGTTGCGAGAAGCCACGCCAATGAAAGAGATCTAGACATTACCTATATTTGCAAGAGCTTTGCTGATTTTGTTAAATCTAATAATCAAAAATTTGACTATGTTGTGTGCTTCGAGATGATAGAACATGTTGATGATCAAAATCAGCTAATTAACCAAATAGAATCTTTAATAAATAAGAAATCAAAAGTATTTTTCTCTACTATAAACAGAAATTTAATATCATTTATATTTGCTAAAGTAATAGCCGAATATGTACTTAATATGGTGCCAAAAAATACGCATACCTATGACAAATTTATAAAACCCTCTGAGTTGAATAAAATGCTAGAGAAAAGTAATTTTAAAACTGAAGATATTACTGGTGTTAAATTTAACCCCATAAGCCAGAGTTTCACACTTTCTGAATTTAATAAAATAAACTATTTTCTAACTGCATCAAAAAAATAACCTCATGAATAAATCAGTATTATTTGATCTAGATGGAACACTTGCAGATACATCTGTAGATATGTGTAATGCACTTAACATAATATTAAAAAAAAGAGGTCTAAAAACTGTTGAGTGTGAAGATTTAAAATATCATATTTCTAGAGGCGCTGTTGGGATAATAAAGTATGCATCTGAAGTAAACGGCAGATCTATAGATTCTTCAATGATTAGATCTGACTTTTTAGAGGAGTATTCAAGAAATTGTTTTGTAGAGACTAGACTAGTCCATGGTATGAGTGACTTACTAGTATTGCTAGAGAAAAATGGTTTTAGGTGGGGAATAGTTACGAATAAACACTCTAAATATGTTAATAAGATAGTCAATGGACTTAATATTGGTGATAGATTGTCATGTTTGGTGACTGGCAACATGGTGAATGAACCCAAGCCTGCGCCAGACTCTCTCATTCATGCCATGTGCTTATTAAAAGAAGAACCAAAAAATATCATCTATGTTGGTGATGATGAGAGAGATATTATTGCAGGTAAAGCTGCTGGCGTTCACACTATTGCAGCAGATTTTGGTTTCATAAAAGATAGCTCTATAATTAATACATGGAATGCAGATAATATTATTACGCAACCAACAGAATTAGAAAACATTATAAATTAATATTTTTATCGTAGATATAAACAAAAGTACCTTCTGTTACCAAATCAAATAATTCAATTACATCACTATTTCTCATTCTAATACATCCATATGATGCAACTTGACCAATTAAGTCTTCGTGTGCAGTCCCATGGATGTAAATGAATCTTTTATGAGTATCTATATTGTCACCAAGATTAATGCCTTTTTCGCAACCTTTCAACCAGAGGATTCTAGAAGTAATCAAGTCATCAAATTCTTCGAAATGTTTATTTCGAAATTTCTTATACTCTGGCTTTAATAAATCACCAATTGTAATCCCGTCTTCTACAGTTTTTCTACCTTTAAAAATTGTATTTATAGGTTGATTTTCACCAATTTTATTATTTATCGTATGTAGTCCAAGCGGTGTCTGATATGAATTATTCAAATTACCTATGCCAAATCTTGATGATGAAATATCATATAAATTTGCTTTCTTTAAATCATCTATCAGAACTAACTGCTGAATACTAAGATTGATTAATATGAATTTATTTAAGGTCATTTTTGGAAATTTATCTTTAATAAATTTCTCAACTAAATAAATTTCCTCTGACACATCCGACATTATCAATAAACCATAACATCGTCGCTAAGGTCAGTAGAATTATATTTTTTCTTAGAGGAGTTATTTCTTAAATGATCGAGTTCCTCTAGATATTCTTCAGTCACATTTCCAGTAACATACTTGCCATCGAAACAGGAAGAGTCGAATTTCTGAGTATTTATATTAGGAGCTTTGACTGCTTCAATTAAATCCTGTAAATCTTGATATATTAATTTATCTGCATTGATTAATTTTGTTATTTCTTCAACATTCCTCCCACCAGCTACAAATTCATCACTAGCAGGCATATCAATACCATACACATTTGGATACTTGACTGGAGGAGCAGCAGAGGCCATATAAACTTGCCTTGCTCCTGCTTCTCTGGCCATTTCGATAATTTGTTTTGAGGTCGTGCCTCTAACGATTGAATCATCTACTAGTAACACATTCTTATTATTGAATTCTGTACTAATCGCATTTAGTTTTCTTTTAACTGATTTAATCCGCTCATCTTGTTCGGACATTATAAATGTCCTACCTATGTATCTGTTTTTAATGAATCCTTCTCTGTAGGGCACTCCGAGGGATATAGCAAGTTCGAGAGCAGAAATTCTACTTGTATCAGGTATTGGTATTACTACTTCAATATCATGATCCGTCCATTGTTTTTTGATCTTATCTGCTAGTTTCTGGCCCATCTTCATTCTTGCAGAATAAACTGATATTCCATCTATAATTGTATCTGGTCTTGCAAAATAAACGTATTCAAATATACAAGGAGAAAGATTAGCTTTATCTGAACACATTCTAGAATGTATCTTTCCAGTCATATCAACATAAATAGCTTCACCTGGCAAAATATCTCTCTCGAGTTTAAAACCAGCAGTATCTAAAGCAACAGACTCAGATGCTATCATCGTCTCTGTTTTACCATTCTTTACTCTTGTTCCATAACATAAAGGCCTAATTCCATTTGGATCCCTAAATGCTACGATCCCGCGTTCTGATATCAAAGAAACAACAGAGTATGCTCCTTTTACTCTTCGATGTACACCTGCGACTGCATAAAAAACATCGTCCGGAGTAAAACTCTCTTTGCTATGCAGTTGCAGCTCATGTGCGAATATATTAAGTAAAATTTCTGAATCAGATCTTGTATTAATGTGACGCAAGTCTTCGCTAAAAAGATTTTCTTTTAATGCACTTGAGTTAATTAGATTACCATTGTGTGCTAAGCCGATTCCGTAAGGGGAATTAACATAAAATGGTTGTGCCTCAGCCGAACTCTCAGCATAACCCGCTGTTGGATATCTTACATGTCCGATACCTGTAGTGCCACGCAATCTTTCAATATGTTTCTTTTCAAAACCATCTCTTACAAGGCCTAAGGATTTACGGAGTAATATTTTCCCACCATCGTTAGTTAGAATGCCTGATGCATCTTGACCCCTATGTTGTAATACAGTTAATGCCTCATAGATATCATGAATAACTGCACTCTCACCATATACTGCTACGATCCCACACATAACTATATATTAAGCCCCATATCGTCGAATAATGAACTAGTATCGCTAAGATACTCGTTGATTATACCATCAAAAAACAATATGTACTGAGATTCTTGAAAAAATATATTGTCCCTAAAATCAGTTAAATCGAGAATGAAGATGGTTATAATTATAAAAACTGAGCCTTTAAGTAAACCGAAAACGAGGCCTAGGATTCTATTTAAGACACCCAAACCAAAGAGACCAATTACTTTTGATAACAAAAATCCTAAAATTGAAGATGCAATGAAAGTGGAAAAGAAAATTAAGATAAAAGCAAGAATTTTCGAAATTTGAGGATTACTAAGATGATCATTAATTAAATTAGTAGGTATGTGAAAATAATTTGCCGACACATATATCGCAACTGCCCAACAAATGAAAGAAATGAGCTCGGTAATGAAACCTCTAACTAGCCCATATAGACCCCAAAATAGTAAAAAAGATGTAATTATTATATCAGTTTCTATCATTGCTCAACTATTTCTTGAATGGTCACGTTTATTGGTGTCATTTTTTTGATCTTTGTCTTAATATCAAGGGCAATTTGTTTATCAAGAAAAGGTCCTATGGCTTCTCTTTGAATATTATCCATTTCTGATTTCACTTTAATTGTGTTTTCTAATCCTAATTTATTTAATAGTTTTCCTATTTGAGACTCATCATCAGATTGTATCAAGAGCACCCATGACCTTCTAAGTGATTTTTTTTCTTTAATATTTGGTACTTCTTGGGTTTCAAAGATAACCTTATCATTATTGACATCTCTATTGACAGGTATCTCGAGAGTATAAGTAATCTTGCCCTTGTTTGAAAAATATAGAGTAACTGACTCATAAAACAAATACAAAGGAATGACTACAAACACGAGCAATATGTATATAGATTTTTTATTCATTCAATAGTTTTTTTTCATTGTGTTCTTGATAATTCATGAATTCTGAAACTGTATAGAATGAACCATATATTATCAATCTGTCATTGAGATACATTGCTTTATATGCTGCTTCAAAGGCATTATTCATATTTTGAAAACAATCAATCTTTTTATCCTCCACAAGACTCGTAACTTGCTCTTTAATTTCTGATGAGTTCATTCCTCTCTCGCTATCTACTGTTCCGATAAACCATTTTTCAACAATTGGCACTAGGGGTTTTATTAAAGTATACGCATCTTTATCATTGAGCAAACCTATTACCGCATAAGTTTTCTTTTTATCTTCTTTATTTAAATTATCAAAGAGTTTAATAGCAGAATCCTCATTATGAGCAACATCAATTATTACTTCTGGGTATTTGTTACATTTTTGATATCTACCCATGAGAAATACATTTTGTAATCCATTAGATAGAAAAGCTTCATTCTTCAGGATATCTTTGTCTATTATTTCAATAGCCTGTAAGGCAGCTGAAGCATGATTATATTGAAAGTCACCAGTTAAGGGTAATAGCGGGAGTTTAAGCTTCGTGCCATTCATTCCCCTCCACTCCCAGTGTGTATTGTATATGTTGTGTGAAAAGTGTTTGTGTCCGAAAATAAATAAAACATTATTTGATTGAGCATTTGATAATAATGTTGCTGGTGGATTAGCTCCAGCGAAAATAGAATAGCATGATGATCTCATTACACCTGCCTTTTCATTCGCAATACTTTCAATACTTGAACCTAAAAATTCTGTATGATCAATCCCAATAGAAGTAATAATTGAAAGATCAGAGTCAATTATATTGGTAGCATCTAATCGACCTCCTAATCCGACCTCTAGTATCGCAAAATCAAGACTACTTCTGCTAAATATGTAAAATGCTGCTAGTGTTGCAAATTCGAAATAGGTCAGCGTTATATCTCCTCGTGCAGCATCAATAACTTCGAATGCATCAACTAAAGCTTCATCGTCAATATTTTGTTTTGATATTTTAATCCTTTCATTATATTTGAGAATATGTGGTGATGTGAATGAACCAACTTTAAATTTAGATTCGTGTAGGAGACTTTCAAGAATAGCAACAGTTGATCCTTTACCATTTGTACCAGCTATAATAACGATTTTTTTTGCTATTTGCTTGATATTCAGCTTGTTATAAACTGATTTTATTCTTTCTATTTTAAAATCAATATTTTTTGGATGAAGGTTCTGCTGCCAATTTAACCATTCATCAAGTGATTTAAATTGATTCGTCATTTTTAGTATTACTCATCAAAGAAACTATAATACTTGATATTTTATCTTTCTGTTCGTTTCTATTAAGAATAAAGTCGATAGCCCCATGATCCTGAAGAAATTCACTTCTTTGAAAGCCACTCGGTAGTTTTTCACCAACCGTTTGCTCTATCACTCTTGGTCCTGCAAAACCAATAAGTGCGTTTGGTTCTGCAATATTTATATCTCCAAGCATAGCAAGACTTGCAGAAACTCCACCCATTGTTGGATCTGTCATGACAGAAATGTAAGGCAATTTATTTTCTGATAATTTATTGAGTGATGAACTTGTTTTTGCCATCTGAAATAAAGAGAAAAGAGACTCTTGCATTCTAGCTCCTCCACTTGCAGAAAAGCATAGGAGTGCCACAGAGGTATCTAAGCATCTATTTATTGCTTTGGAAAATTTTTCTCCGACAACAGATCCCATCGAGCCTCCAAAAAAAGAATATTCAAAAAAACAAGCAATCACTGGCACTCTGTTAACCTTACCCTCATAAACAACAAGAGCATCAACCTCGCCAGTCTTTTTTTGAGTTGATGAAAGTTTATCTTTGTATTTTTCTTTATCTTTAAAATTTAGCATGTCAATTGGTTTGATATCTGTGAGAATTTCGTGTTTATCCTCTTTATCTAAAATAACATCAGCTCTTTTTCTGGCAGATATCCTTCCATGATAATTGCACTTTGGGCATACATTTAGATTTTTTTCAAATTCTGCACGATATATAACCGTCTCACAACTTGCGCATTTGTGCCAAAGCCCCTCGGGAACGGATGCTTTGTTTTCCTTACTAGCACGAATTCTTGATGGTAATATTTTATCTAGCCAGCTCATTTGTTCACTATAGATGTTTTAATTTTTTTAGCATATTTATTAATATTATCAACCATTCTATGTTTATTATGAAGATTTTCTTCAATTATTTTTACAAATGAACTTCCAATAATAACACCATCAGATATTTGTGAAATCTTCTTAGCTGTTTGCTTATCTTTTATTCCAAAACCCACAACAACAGGAAGATCATTCTTATTGATCTTTTTGATCATATCAATACTTCGTTCAACAGACTTAATGTTAGAGATTTTAGAGCCGGTAATACCTTTAAGTGATACATAATATAAATAACCTTTGGAAGCTTTTACTATAGCCTCTAACCTTGATTTATTAGTAGTTGGTGATGCAAGATGAATGTTACAGATATTATTCTCTTGCAATACTGACGATAACACTGATGATTCCTCTGGAGGAGAATCTACTACGAGCACTCCGTCAACACCTGACTGGGCAGCTGTTTTAGAAAATTTCTTGTATCCTATATTTTCTATTGGATTTAAATAACCCATTAATACCAGTGGAGTTATTTTATTTTTTTTCCTAAATTTTGTACAAACATTAAAAACATCATTTAAATTTATATTTTTTTTGAGAGCTCTTTCGATTGATTTTTGTATTACAGGTCCATCAGCAATTGGATCTGTGAAAGGAACACCTAATTCAATGAGATCAACGCCAGAGTTAACAAGAATATTCATTATTTTGATAGTCGTACTTATGTCAGGATCGCCACATACTACATATGCAATAAATACTTTTTTTTTATTATTCTTAAAAGTTTTTTCGATTCTATTCATAGAGTCATTTGAGTCATTTTAGTAATTGTATCTATGTCTTTATCACCTCTACCAGATAAATTAATCAAAATATTTTTATTTTTACGTTTCTTCGCAATCTTAAATGCATATGCTAAAGCATGAGCTGTTTCTAGCGCGGGTATAATCCCCTCTTTTTCAGTTAGGTAATAGAATGCTTTCAAGGCTTCCTTGTCTGTGACGGATACATATTGTACACGCTTATTATCTTTGAGCCATGAGTGTTCTGGGCCGACACCAGGATAATCTAATCCAGCTGAAATAGAGTGTGTAGATTGGATCTGGCCATTCTCATCTTCCATAATATATGTTCTGTTTCCATGGAGGATGCCAGGTTTACCTTTATTGAGAGGAGCGGCATGCTTTCCTGTGGAAAGACCATACCCACCTGCCTCAACACCAACTATCTCAACATCATCGTTTAGAAATGGATGGAATAATCCGATGGCGTTAGATCCACCTCCAACACATGCAATTAAAATATCTGCTTTCTTCTTATATACAGACATCATCTGTTTTCTTGACTCGTGCCCTATGATAGATTGAAAATCTCTCACAATCATTGGATATGGGTGTGGACCGGCAACTGATCCAATTATATAGTGTGTATCATCAACATTTGAAACCCAATCTCTTAAAGCTTCATTAAGCGCATCTTTAAGTGTCTTAGATCCTGAAGTAACAGGGATCACTTCAGCGCCAAGTAATTTCATTCGATATACATTTATTTTCTGTCTTTCAATATCTTCCTCGCCCATATATACAACACATTTAATATTATATTTGGCGCAGGCTGTTGCAGTGGCAACTCCATGTTGTCCAGCTCCTGTTTCAGCAATTATTCTAGTTTTTTTCATTGCTTTTGCTAGTAGCACTTGGCCCATTGCATTATTGATTTTGTGAGCGCCGGTATGATTCAAATCCTCTCTCTTTAGATAAATATGGGAGGATCCTAATTCTTTACTTATTCTAGATGCATAATATATTGGGGTAGGGCGTCCGACGTACATTGTTAACTCTTTTGTTAACATTT
>MDTD01068322.1_pt1 | contig 19550 bp, 26 predicted proteins | sample 811221 | NCBI WGS metagenome assembly MDTD01 (sample SAMN05326646, study PRJNA326480) | marine metagenome | isolation source: seawater | place: Pacific Ocean: South West | collected 2011 | reverse complement strand
TGGGATCATGCCTATTCCAATTAGAGCCACTCCAATAATGGTTTGAATCAAACCATCTTTTTTGGCCCCGGCAGCAACCGGCATGATATGCCAGTCCTTGTCCTGCCAGACCATGTCGATTTCGTTTTCATCGACTGCATGGCCATCATCAAAAGAATCGCCACGAACAACTCTGTAATGTCCCTGGGCCTCAAATAGAGCCCGAAAACCGGGAAAGTTTGCAGTCATTGCTTTCATCATTTCTGCTACGGACTGCACATGGATTGGAATATCCGTCGGGTCAAGTTTGTATTTTTCTTTGAAGGCCCTGGCCAAAGAGCCGTAAAGGCTTATCATTCGCCCTTCCTTTCCCACCCTGGCATGGTGGAAACGTCCACGCCGACATCCAACCGGTACGCCCGGTAAAGATATTGCCTCTGATATGCCGGTGGCAGTTCCCGTGACAAGTGGCTTTCAAAATGATGGAGGATCAAGCCACTTTCCATCAACACTCCGCAATGATTGAGGATGGGAGACCCGTACAGCCCATAAAAAAGGATGTCGTCCGGCTGTATCTTGTCCAGGGGAACTGGCCGAAACGGAAGCCCACCCTCCAGGAAGGGTTCAAAAACCTTTACCCCTTTATGCCACCATCCATACTCCCGGGTCGGATTAGGAGTGATCAACCCCCAGCGTTCCCGGATGAAGTCCCGGACCAAAGAAAAACAGTCCCAAACCCCATAAAAAAACTGCCGGCCGCACAGGGGTTCCCGGGGGATGCCGTCACCCCAGAAAACCACATTTAAAACGGAGTTGTTCCGCAGATTGATGATGCCAAACGGGATGTCCATAGCCTGCTGCTGTTCTTGGTCAGCCTGAGATGCGTGGGGATGATCGTTGTGGGAATGGATCACCGCCTGGACCTGCCCGGCCCGGTATGCCTGGTCAAATGACCGGTCATTGATCAGGAAATTATTCTCCCGGTCCCGGGCCTGGTTTTCAAAGGGGACAAACCGGTCATTGATCACGGCTCCGCAGGCCTCAAACGGGTAGCACATCCGGGCATGGGCCACGGCGTCCTGGATCGCGGAATCATCAAATATTATGTTGCGATTGGTCATCATGAGCGGTACGGGCTCCCAAATTGGCCGACACCGGGAAAAAAACTCCCGGGCAGCTGATCGTCTGTGTTATTCGTGCTGGGGAACCGGAGCTTGCAGTCATAAAGGCCACGGCCGCAGGCGTCATTTTCTGCTGTAGTCGCTGCACCGGTTTCGTCATAATAATCGGTATCCGTGTACGGACATGTGGCGTTTGAATAATCAAAGGCGGTTCCGTTCCAGACCCGGTATCTCAGCCGACAGGTTTTCAGCACTTTCCGGCGGGGGATGGTCAGATTTTCCAGGTCTACCGGCGATTTGAGTTCGAATTTCAAAAGCTGCTTTGACTGGGCAATTTTCCGGTTGATGAAATACACGTCCTTGGGGAAATGGGCGGTGGTGTCTGCCCCGGCCATCCCGTCCAGATATTTTTCATAGGTCTGGATTCGCTCCACTTTACCGCCAACCAGATCCTGAAGAGCAACCACTTCGGCCAGCATGGCCAGGGTGATGTTTGAAATTTCCATGGTTGGCCGTGGCATCTTGCCGTTGCCTTCCCACTTCATACCCTCGATTGTAACTGGCAATGATATATATGTGTTCCCAGCAAAGGATACCGGAGGCCCGCCGGCTGTCCCGGGAGTTATGTGGAATACGCCACCGCCAATGCCGGTCAGGTCAATATTGAAAAAGGAAATTTTTCCCGAATCATTGCTCAGGTCCTGGATATCCCGTTTTACTTTGGGGCTGGTTGGAGTCGTCATATATAAGCCCTCTTGACCGTAGCAGAGACCTTCTTTTTCACCCCGCCGGAATTTTCAACGGAGACAGCCCCTTTTAATTTCCAATATTTCGTGCTGTCGCCAATTGGGGCCCACTCCAGATAATTTGAAGTACCATTTTTGCTGTTTCGCAGGATATCCACGAGCGTTAAGGCCGCCCCTACATCCTGGGGAAGAAACACCAAATTCCACTCTTCGATTTCAGCATTGATCCCGTCTTTTTCGGTCTGGGAATATCCATCCCCAAACTCATATTCTTTCACTCGCAGGTCCGCCACGGAAAGGACGGTATCCTTGGAAAGTTTGTAAATGGAGGTGTCAAGAACGACAGTCATTAGGCATACCCCCGGGAAAGCGAATTGTTGAGCAGGCCACCGACCCGTTTTTCATCGGCTATGACCTGTTTGACCTCCTGCTTGATCTGCTGGGCGATGTTGTTTGCCAGGCTCTGATCATAGGCTGGGTCACCGGTCGGTTTGACGTTGATGTCACCAAAAGTAATGGAAACGCTCCTTGAGCTACCGCCTTGTGTCGCGGCCCCGAGTGCCGCCATCTGCCCCTCTGTGAAAACGCCCTCCCCTTTCTGGAGGATGGCCGGAAATTCATCTGGCATAAGGCCAGTGTGATATTTTGGAGCGTTGTTAAAAACAGCAGGGTTGATGCCATGGCGGACACCGCCTTCTCCAGCACCGACGATGCCTCCGGTGTGAAATGAAATCCAGCCAAAGGGATCAAAATTCCCACTGCCGATATCGATACTGCCTAAGTCAAAACCATCTGCCCAGTCCATTGCTTTCAGCATCTGCTTTTGAATCATCATCTGGGTTACCATTTTGCCGAAGGACTCTGCGATATTTCCGAAAGAAGCCTCAGCACCCCAAACCATATCGTTCAGGGTGGAGGCGTAAGAGATGGCCCAGCCTGAAAAGGCATCCTTCCAAGTTTCCGTGGTTTCCTCGGTGATCCTTTTGGATTCGGCCGCATACCAGCGATCCAGGGAATCCTTATCCTCAATGAACTTGGCATAATGGTCATACTGCTGATTAAGCTGATCCAGCTGGTAGGCGGTGGTGTCCAGGGTGGCCCGTTTGTAGTCCTGCTGGAACGATTCCCATGCGGTCTTTTCCTTGGCAATCGTATCGTTCTCGGCTTGGATGCGGCGCTCCCAGCTGGCAGCCATTTCAGCCTCTTCTGCCCGGATGGCATCTATACGTGCCTGGGTGTTTGCCTTTGTCACCCAGTCTTCTTCGGTTCTTAGCAGACCGGCCATGGTCTTTTCGTTGAGGGCGTCCAGTTTGTCATAGTAGAGAGTGAATGCCGTTTCCTTATCTCCGGTAAGGGAAATAAAGGCGTTACGCTCTTCTTTAAATCTGGCCAGCATTTTGTCGTAGACACCCTGTGTCATACCGTTGATTCCGGAATAGGCTACGGCATAGGCCTTCGCAATATCATTAGCCTTTTTGGAGTCTTCTTCATCGTCATCACCCAGTCCGTCGGACGGGCTGCCGTAATCGGTGTAGGAATCAGGCATTGCATTTTTGATGGCAAGGAGCTTGTCAAGCTGCTCTTGGAGGATTTTCTTTTTTCGCTCGTTTGCTGTCAGACTTTTATTCTCAACGTATAAAATCCCCTCCTCAACATCTTTGGAATCCCTACCGTTCCGAATAGCGGCCTTTTGTAGGCCACCATTCTCACGAACCATTTTAATGTAGGCATCCATCGCCTTGTTTTTCTGGACAACGATGTCGGATTGGGACTCTTCTGTCTCCTCCATCGCCGCCAACTGTACCTGGATCGATTGGATTTGATCCTCAACACTCGGCCCCTGCATAGCTTTTGTCAGATTATCCAGAATATCGGCAGTAATCCCCTTGATGCTGGTCGCAGCCGGCAGGAATTTTTGTCCAAGAGTGGCCGAAAAGTCTTCCCACTCGGCAGAAAGACGTTTAGTGGTGTTGGCGTGCTCAAGGGATGTCCGCTCCATATCTCCGATTGCCGCCGCTGAAGATTCGAGCATGAGCTTATATGCGGCCTGCGCTTTATCGGCCAGCGTCAACTCTTTCTTCGTGTCAGCAAGCCCCATGTTCAAGGCTTTCTGCTCGATGCGAGTCTGGTTGAGCACGATGCCGTATTTTTTCATGGCTTCGTATTCACCAACCAGCGCGGACTGCACGTTTTCAATGACCTGCTGTGTGGGGAGATTGTTGAATGATCCGAGATCGGCGGACAGCTTCACAATCTCTTTTGATAAGTTGGCAGCTGCAGCAGCCTCCATCCCCATGGGAACGAGCAGATCCTGAATGGATGACAAGTACTGCTTTGACTCCCGGGCGGACATGGCATACTTTTCCACCAGGTTAGAGGCCCACTGATTAACCATCTCAGTTTGCCCCTTGAACACCACTTCATATTTAGAGGATACTTCCTGAAGGTCGGATGCGGACTGAATGGCAGCGCCTGTGAAATTGGCAAGCTCAATGATGCCGAAGCCAATACCGGCAGCGCCAGCCAGGGCCCCAAAGCTATGCATAAGCTCATTGTTACCGAGGATCATGGTTTTGATGGCGCCGGAGGTATCTCCAATTTCCCGCTGAAGCTTTGCAGTTTCCATGCGGGTAAGATTCATGGACTTGCGCAGTTTTTCAATGACCTGCCCCGCTTTATCGGCGGCCATGCCTTTATGGAGACGTGATTCAAGCTTTTTGAAGTCCTTTTCATTGTCAATGGCGGAGCTGCCGAGGAACTTCAATTCTTTGCGAAGCTGGACCGAAGCTTTTTCAGCGGTTGCGGTATCAATTTTGATCTTTAATCCTGGCATTGACTCCATTCCTTAACGACGGTTGGATATGCAATTTGCTCGATACTCAGCACCTTTTCAAAGTCCTCCGTGCCACCACCATACGCCTCACAGGTTGCCAATATCTCAGAATTCTTCAGCTTCATGGGTTTTACACCATTCATCGTAAACGCATGGTCTCTGGACCGGTTACATAGCCTCCAGAGCTTAAAGGCCAGTTCGTTGGCCGGAAACAGGCAAAAAGGCTTCTCACAGGTGTCGCAGGGAGGAGTGTCATCTTCGAACTCATAAGTTTCAGCGCAGCTTTCACAATCATAGTCCCCCTGCGGGTCAAATTCGCATTTGGCCCATTGAATTAGGTTTTTTTTTCCTCTGCTGCCCGGCCGGCCCCGATTTCCCCGGCTTTCCTCAGGACCTCGTCAATGAGGTCCGGATTGAGGAGCCATGCTTCCCTTTTTTTCTCATCTGAGCAGGGTATCTCCTGGTCGTTTTCGTCAACGCATGGCCATGACCGGATCACACTCTGTGCCTTTTCAATTTTGATCTCGGCAAAGTCCACCTCCGGAAGCAGTTGGCCGCTGATACGGACATATGAGGTGTGCTTTTTTCTGATCTCAGCTTCTTCGGCCGGATCCAAAGGGGAAACACTGAACGGCCACTCCTGGCCATCTCGTTCCACCGTAACAACATGCTCTTTCCTTTGGGTTCTGATCTTCATTCAGACCTCACTATTTAAAGATGATTACGCATGAATCTTCGCCGACATTTCCCTGGCAGCGGAACGGGATGGACAGGCTGACAGTCGGGGCGGTGGTGTTTACCGCCGGCACTTCCATCAGAGAGTGGCCCAGCAGGATCTGGACAATACTGCCAGCAGTATCACCAAGGGTGATATCAAGGGCCTTTTTGGTTCCATTCTTGCCGTCCTTGAACTTGCCAGTGTCGTCCCGACGGAACTTAATATCTGCTGTTCCGGCGATGGCCCTGTTGTTCTCAACATAGTCCGCGGGGAACCCGTCATCAGTATTTTCATCCGTCTGGTATTCGACAGGAGATCCGATATCAAGGGAGATATTGGTAAACTTGGTTGCTACATCATCAATCTTGAAAACGGTATTTTTGCTCTGGAGAGGAGAGCCAACGGCGGTGAAGCTGGGCAAGAACCCCTTGATCTCAGCACCGTCCAAGCAGGTCACATTCTCGGCCATGGTCAGGTCGTTGCCCGAAACACTGGAGATCTCATAGCCGGCGCCGGAATTGTCATCTGAACCGATCTGAACCCGTCCGCCGGCGGTGAATTTATCACCATCTTCCACCGTAACAGCCGTGCTGGCCGTAACAGCTCCGACTACCACATCGGTACCGGCCCACCCCAGTTCCATAAAACCTCCTGTGAAGGTGATTTTCGAACCGCCTTTGTTTCCCAAACTCAATGATGCCTTGGAAACACAACCACCGCGGCCAAAGAAAACCGTATGGTCTTTTTTCAGCCACATAGAGAAGGATGGTTTGGTGGTGGCCTGTGTGTACTGCACATCTGTGGAGGCATTCACGGTCTCTACGCCCTGAAGGGACTCGAACAGGACACCTGCCATCGGGGCAGTGCCTTTCGTTCCAGACGGTCTAAGGTATGTGGGGATAGAAAAACTCCCCTCTGCCGCCTGGTCCTGAAAGCTGTCCAGCACATCAAGTGTTTCCTCCATCTCTTCGCTGTCAGAAAAAGAGGGCTGCTGATTCATCTCAGCATAACCGGCGGCTTTAACTAACTCAGCAGCCGCACTGGGAAAAACCAGCGTCCCCCTGGTGGTTTCCTTGACAACAAAACACTGTTGTCCGAACGCCCGTGCAATATTGTTATCACTCATGTTAATTCTCCCATATTACTGAAAATGGTATTGTTGTCTGGTGGTGCCCGGCCTGGAGCGATTTATCCACACCAACCCACTCAGTCCACGGCATGATGTCTCCGTTTTCAAAGAGTAAGTGGCCAATTGAGTAGTGATGAAACAGGTCTTCAAGCATTCCGCCATAGACCTCCCCCTCCTTGGTGCCGGCACCCAACTTTGTGAAAATGTTGATTTTTAAAACGCCGTTCCGTTCTGCAGCTCCATCAACCTCAAGAGCAGTCACACCTCCCGGTAGGAAATGAGGCTCAATGAATGGTGGTTCCGGCTTATTCTTTTTCAGGATGTCCCTGATCTGTGTCGCAGACCAATTGGCCTTCAGGTAGCCCATGGCGGTTTCGTTTATCTCATATGGCTTCATGTTGGTTCCAGTCCTTCCAGGCCAGCCAGGGCGGCATTAAAATGGGCTGTGAACTCAGCCAGAGAGACAGAAACCATCCCACGGGGAGCCTGTTTTGACGTGCCGTTCTCAAGCTCCGAGATGTATTCAAGATTGTTGGTGATGATCACCACATCGTCGTGCAATTCGAATGAGAACCCCATAGCCTCTTCATCAATTAGGGCATTTATCTCTGCAAACGAAAATCCGTCATCATGATCAATTGTCAGGTCTCGATCCGACGTTGATATCATCCAGTTGGCCTTGGCCCTCCCGGTGTCCACCGGCGTCCGCTCAACTATGGCCCGGTAAAGATCAATGCAAGCCTTCCGGATTACCTTCTCGACCGAACCGTCAACATAGTCGGCCAAAGCCATGAGGGAAGATGCAAAGCCGGCGGCATTTTCTGAAACCGTGTCCATGCCGAAATTTTCTATGATTTCATCGGTCATGATCTGATCTGAGCCTCATAAAAAAGAGTGACATTACCCGGGTCAACGGCCTCGATGTTGATCACATTCTGGACTGCGCCGTCGATCAGGATCTCATGGGACGTATCAATCTCAGGAAGGCCGTAGGCAGGAAACAGGAGCTTGGTGTCGTTTTGCTGGATGATCTTCCCGTCAATCTGGCTGGCCTTATATTTTTTCTTCAGGGCAAACGTGGTGTCTGTGGATGGTGTTGTGGCCCCGTCATATTGGAGTGTGTCCGCATTGAAATCACCAGGTTCACCCGGGGTCCGGATAGTGATTTCAAATCCGTCGTCTTTGAAATCATCGTAGATAGTTTTCTGCTCAGCGTTCCAGTCGGCCATCACCCACGCTCCACCCGGATATTTGCCCGGGACCGGACATAAGGCCCAAGAAGCATCTCTACACCACGAAAGCGTTTCCAGGCCGGGGCATTTGACCGGTATGATTTCTGGATCGCTCCACCGGTGTTTTTGCTGGAGATGTAGTCATCGCGGGTCAGGGCTGGTGTCAGGACGCCCGGGGCTTTCAATTCCTCCAGGGATAAGAGGATGTGGGCATTTGTGATGTCCTCTGGCTGCTCAACGGTGAAGACGTCATCAACCCAAGACAACGTCTTCAAATAGTCCCATGCTCTCTGCATGGCCTGGGTTTTAACTGCATCTTCACCGCCCCAATCAGATGAACCACGCGCTTCAAAATATGCATCTGCGTCGGATAATGTGGCCTGAGTCCAATAGTTATCAATATTAACTCGGATATCACCTGAGGTTCGGTAAAAAAACATTATTCAGCCTTCGTTTCCATGGCTGTTTTCTTCTTGATCTGGGTTTTCGGGGCCTTATCTGTCCATCCCAGTTCAACACGCTCGTGTTCCGCTTGAGAGTCGGGTTCCACCAGGTGCATTTCGCCGTCATTGCTGTACATCTTCTTGAGTTTCATGACGCTCCTTATTTATGGGCCGGGTTACTCCCGGCCCTTTGAGGTTAGTGACTATCCGAGCAGAATACAGGCGTGTTCCGGCTTGATCATCTTTGCGCCCCAGGCAAGGCCAACTTCGTACTTCACCCGGCGGTACTGGGCGTACATGGCAACCTGAAAGGAAAGCCCTGAAAGAGGATCGACGACTTCCATCACGTCGATTGCGGAATCAATGGGTTTTCCGTTCTGATCTTTGGGCATTTCCGGATGCCTTGCAGCCAAAACCACAGCTGACCGTGCAAAGGCCATGTTGGCGGTGTGGGTTCCGCCCACAGTTACGGCAGTTCCATCGGCCACATCGGCCAGAAGTCCGGGAGCTGCAAGAACGATGTCGCCGGCTGCCGCTGTTCCGGTGGTAACCATATATTTGTTGGTGTCGCCCGCGAACGTAACGAAATCGCCAGCCAACACTGTTCCGGTACCGGTTTTCAGTGTGATGGTGGTGTCGCCCGCGGAGTGGGCGCCGTCAACAGCATAGGAAGCCCCGGTCCCCTTGGTATGTGAAGCGGCGGCGGCAGATTCGTGGACATCAAGCCCTTGGACCATACCGATGGTGCCGCGCCTCAGCAGATCATCGTTGCCGGCCCGGTTCACCTCAAAAAGACCGGACTGCTTCCCGCGGATGTTGGCGATGGCTGATGAATCCAGTACAAGATGACGGTCGGTACCGGGGGCGCCGTTGTCGGTCAGGATCTTCAATGTCTGTGCGAAATCAGACAGATCACCGGAGGTGCCGAAGGGGGCCGTTCCAGCAGTGCCATATGCTCTGGAAGCGTATACAGAGAGGGCTGTTATGTCAGCCTCGACCAGATTCACCAGGGCTCGGATTGACTGGGCGAACTGATCAATGAGAATGGGATTGTACTGCCCACCGACAGACAGCTGTTCTTCACCGGACCAGCGAATGGGGGACACCTTTGACTTGGTGATGGATACATCCACATAGCCCGGAGCCTGATCACCGGAATCCGCAGGATTGTTCCCTGGCGTCACATCTTCGGTGGTCGCCTCGGGGGTGATGTGGGAGCGTACTATCTGCCCCTTTGCGGCGGTTTCCGCCTTGGAATCCATGGACACTGCCCGGATTGCTCCGGCCTGTTCCCGGGACACAACGTCAAGGCCTTCATAAATTACGGGGATGAGATTGGTAAGCGTATTTGCCATTTTTTAAATTCCTTTTATTCCGTGACCCGGCCGCCTTCTTTCACGAACTTTGCACGGGATACCTGATCCATGCCGTTAAACGCCTGCCGGGTAATGGTTTTTCCTGTGAAATTGCTCTGGCCACCGCCGGGTGGTGTTCCGCCACCGCCGTCAATACCCTTTAAAAGGCGATCCTTATCCGGGTGTTCACTGACGAGGGTTTCCAGGGCCTCATTGACGTTGGCAAAACTGCCGGGGTCTTTGAGTGACATAATCTTGGTGCCATCCTTCCGAACCGCCACAGCCTTGTGTTCACCGTCAACTTCCTCGATCTTGAAGTTGTTTTTAAACACGTCAAATGCAACGGATGGTGTAAGCACGGTCTTGTCGGAGATGAATGATGCTTGGCTGATCTGGCCCCGGATCAGGAGATCGGAGATTGTTGACTCGCTTTTACCGATCCTGTCCTGGTATTCCTTTTCCTTGGCGGCAAAGGCAGTTTCCATGCCAGAGATTTTTTCGTTGAACGTTGCGGCCACGGATGCCTTGAGGGTTTCAACCTCCTTGGCGTCCACCAGCTTTTTGTCATCCAGGTTTTGGACCGTCTCAAGGGCGGCATTTGCCTTTTTGATGAAGCTGGCAGGGTCATTGATCCCTGAGAACGCCTCAAGTCTGGCTTCATAGTCCCGGATCTTTTCCTTCCGGCCTACCGACTCGGCTGTCACGTCGCTGATCTTTTTCAGGGCGGATTCTGCGTTGAAGGGAGATTCTTTCCCATCATCGTAAACCCAAACCGGGTGTCCGTCCTGAACCACAATGTTCTCACCATCCATTTTCCACGGCATTTCTTGCCATCCTTCCCGCAACTGCGGTTTTTACTTTGGGCTCCTGCCCGACCTGTTAGAGTTCATTGCGGGGTAAACCCGCATGTAGTTTCATCATTGGATAAAAAGGACACAAAAGTAGTGGAGATGGTTGGCGTTATTGATTTTTAGCGGTTTTGGTTTTGTGGTGAGTGATGGGGGATTGTTGCGACCGGTTATGTTCTACCTTAACCCTACGAATTTACCAGTTCTATCTTTTTTTAAGAGCCTGATATCACCATGCTTGTCCACCAGATCGGAAAAGGATATTTTACCGCCCTGTAAAAGCCGAAATCGATTCGGGCCGAGTAGGTCTTTTTGGTATTGGGCGCCACGGGAGTTAAAGAATGCCTCAAAATCACCATCAATCTGACCTGCCTTTATAATTTTTCGCTTATCAGCCCTTTCAGTATATGGCCGGATAGACCGCTTTAGATCATCAATGTCGAGGCCAAGGTCTCGGTATGAGGCTGTTTCTGGCACGCAGAAGCACCGACACCTGGGATGTAGAGGGGGCCTGATATGAGCGTCGCCCAGCCGAAACCGGCGGCCATCCATACCGGCACACCTAAGGCATGTCCCCCTACCTGATACCGCGACCTCAAGAGTGGAATTCCAGACCTCATATTTGATGATGTCCGCGTTGGCATCATAGACGGCCTTTGCTGCGGTGTTGTTCATATCGGCGATATACGTTCGAACGAGAGTTTCAGCGTCTGTCTGTATCATGTCAAATGCACTGGCCATATGCCGAATGATTTTCTGAGTACCCAGACCCTTAAAATTATCCGCCATGATCGCCACTTGAATCTCGTCTATAATGCGTAAATCGAACGTATTTTTCACCCAGCTGCTAAGCAATTTGCCACCAACTGGTGTGGATACTGCCATAGAACGAAGTTGATCGGGGGAAATAGCTGTGAAGTTGTATCCAACGGTTTCGGATAACTTGCCATCAAAAGATAGTATATTGTCGTATTCTCGATATGAATATTCCCCAGCTACGACAGCCGCTTCCCGAATATTTTTTATGAGGTTGGTCTGGATTCCGAGGGTGAGGTTATTAAGTTCCTCCAAGACCATATCCTCTCGGCCTTTCGGCATGCGCATGTCACGAAAAGAGATCTCATCAAAGAGCTGTTCCCGTGCAATATCAATGGTTTTCTGAATTGACTTCAAAGTCTCGTCAGTGTAAGCTGAAAGTTGATACTGATGTTCAATATACCGGTATAGTATCAGCAGGTTCTTATATTTATCTCCGGAGGTCATTATTCAATACTTAGACATTACGGGTATGTGTGTCGCCCGAGAAAGAAAAAGAATAGAACGGGCCGCTAAAGTGGCGCCGGTTTGGGATGAAAAAATGGCGGAGCAATTCGAAAACTCTGATCAAGCTTCTACATCCTCAAACCAATCAGACAGCGCCGGGTCGTCCACGCAATATGTGAAAGACCCGAAGGAATCATCGGTCAAGCCGACTGTGCATTCAAAATGATCGCCCCCATGTCTAATTGTTTTCGCCGGGGCAGTTCCTAAGATAGTCCCGGCAGGGATCACAATGTCTTTTTTTAATCTCTTTTTCTTGTTCATAACGACTCCATCATCTTTGTTTTACAGGCTTCCAAAAGCCACATGACCGTCCCGCCGTCTGCATAGGATGATGCGGCATAAACCTCACCCTCGCTATCAAACCCAACGATCACAACACCATCCATCTCTCCCTTTGCCTCTTCGAGGATTTTGTCTGCCGGCGGGTCGAGTTTTGTTACTCCGCCTATTGGTATTATCTTTGCCATTACATGCCTCCAGTCCCAGTTAAAAAAGACTTCCCAATATCACCGAAGCTGCCACCCTCATTTGCAATAGCTGCGGCGATCTCAACAGGGTCTGCATTTTCACCAATAACACCCCGTCGCTTTAATTCTGTAATGAGCGTCCCCCGGTCAATACCACGGGCCTTGAATGCTGTTATCAGCACATTGGTGTCAAAATTCTGCAGGGCCAGGCTAAAATCGGTGTTAACCACCGCGCCACCCTTTGGTTTTTCCCCGAGGATCTCGCACATAAAACCGATGGCCGTATTCAAAACATCCTGGCATTCCATGGCAGTGGCATTCAAAAAACTACCTGTTTTAGCACCGGTCAGCGCTCTTTCTGTGGCGGTAATCACGCCAGACCTGTCGTTCATAATCAGATCAAGCCCCCACAAAGACATTAGAGCCTCAATGCGATCAAGGTCTTTCCATCCGTCACCGATAGCCTTTCCGGCGTGCTCAACATATTTGAGGTCACCATCTTCGGCTTGAGAATGTATTAAGTTATTTGGACTGATAATGATCTTTCCATCGTCGTCAGCGTCAAGCAGTTTCCCGAACAGGATTGGCACCCTGCATGCGTGGAGGATGTTATTCTGATCTGATGACGATACCCAGTGGTGTTGGTTTAACTCGGCAAGCCCGGTTAGTGGTGGCCTGGCCGTGAATTCAGAAACCTTTTTCCCGGTAAACAAAGTTGCAAGAAGAATTTTTTTCAGCGGAGTTGTTCCAGAACCGTGAATCTCCCACTCTTTTTTATCATTCTCACGCCAAACCTCCCACCGCCCCGGGTAGACTACGCGGATCTGTTCAACGTCTTTAGTCTGAAAATCCCCGTCATCTTCTTTAACTATCTCACGCAGCCGGATCTGAGTAAGGTTTTTGTTAGAATCGAGCTTGAAACCAATCAGATTCCCAGCTGGCACATGAACAAAATATGGCCGGCGTCCGAGTTTTTTGTCCTGCTCTTTGGTCGTTTTCTCTTCATTCCCCATCTTATCTTTAGGGAGGGGTTGAACATCAACAAAAATATGACCTGTCCCGTTTATTATGGCCCACTCAAAGAAGTCCCGGGCAAACCGTGTGACATTTCGGTTCAGCAAGTCTATATTATCCATCAGGTTTGTGACACCTTCTGGGGTGTCCTCCTGGAAAGTTACCGGTTTATCAAAAACTTCCCCTCCGAGGATTGATATTGTTCGTTCATACCCGCCAAAAAGGAAAGACCTATCCAGTTTAGCTTTGTAATCATCGTCTGATTCATTCTTTTCCTGGGGGAGGAATTTGGTCCCAGCGTCTCGCATGGCCTTGGTGCCGCCCATAAGTGCATGGGGTAGTTCCAGTGCTTGCATCAGCTCGTCATGTTCTTTTGATGATTTGGAAGGATCTGTCATTACAACCTCACTGATTGAGTTGTTGTGGTTGGCCGCTTGATCGGCATTTCATATGCCACCGGGTATGTGGTCGCATCGTTCTGATGGTCAAACCCGGAAGACTTATCTGGCTCACCATTTGAATCGTAGGCCTGCTGTTCGAGGCTCGTGGCGACGGTCGGACACTCATCTGCGTTGACAAACAAGATGCCATCGTGAAGGGCCTTGTTTGTAGCCTGTACCCTGTCCTTAACGGCGGGATTTGACGCCTTGGCTTTGATCTTGAATTTTGCATGCTTCAGCAGGAGGATATCCGACTCTGAGGCGTTGTTGGACTTCCGGTTTTTACCGGTGGCATCTGGGTATATGGTGATAGAGTGTTTTTTGTCTTGCCACCGCTCCTTGATGATGCTGATTATCTCTGGGGTGTCAAAAACGTCTTTCAACTCAGCCACGGCATGCCATTGCTTCCCCCTCTGAACGTAAATGGTAGCCGCCATATGCTGGACATTGAAGTCCATTCCGATGTATAGGGGTTCGTTCTCCTGAATGGTCTCGGAGCTGTTGTGAATGTTCCGGTCATACGCCCGATAAACAGTTCCGGATGTCAGGTTGACGAACTGGCCTTCGAGATAAGCTGCAATCAGCTCCGGAGGATATGCCTCAACCAGAGATGGTATATAGTCTTCAGGTAGGTTCTCCTCGTTGTCATAGGTGCTGGCCTGAATCAGTCCGTAATTTTGACGAAGGGACGGGTTTTCGGCCAGCGCTTTAACAAAAAGCTGATAGACAAACTTGAACCCCTCCGGGGTGGTGGTTACATCAACGCCATTTTTCAGCCCAGAGACTTTATACCGCATCCGGGCTATGATTTTGCGCCAAGCTGTCCGGGCCTTTTCTATCGTGAGGATGTCAAGCTCGTCCGCCAGAGCATGCCCTATCTTAAATCCAACGATGTATTGAGGGCGGTCCATCGAACGACAAATTGCGGTGCCTCGGTAGGCCCCCCCGGAATAAAAGTGGACCTCCTTATTGCCTTCTTTGATATCGACATTGAGACCCATAAGGTGGGAGACTTCGTCAATGGTTGGGTAGAAAATGTCCCTGATATGTGGAAATGTTGGGGCAAAATATCCTTGGTTTATACCCGGCCATTCGTAAAAATGCTGACACATAGCCATGCAGCCAGAGAAGGTTTTAGAACTGCCGAACCCACCAACAAAGCCGCGAAACTTTTGCGGCATAGACAGAAAAATAGCCTGTGGAATGTTGGCCTCCACCTTAACCGTTGGTGAGTCTTGCATCTTTCGCTATGATCTCAACTTTTACCGGAGTTGCTATGTCGCCAGTGGGGGCATGCTCTTTAAACATACCGAGATGTTTTGCAATATCCTGAAGGGCTCGTAGTTTATCCGCAATCTTAATTTTCTTTGTGTATTCAGGCTCATATTCCCCTTCGGCGTTTTGGACGCTTTTCGTCACCACATCCATACCAGCCAAACAAGCCGCTGTCTCGGTATCCAAATCTGAAATAGGCCTTAAATTGCCATTTCCATCAAAGAATTTACGCGGGTCCAAAAATGCTATTCTGGCATATTCCTTCAAAACCCTGTCTTGCGTTATTTCTGTTCTCTTCGCCCTTTCATCCATTGCAGCCTGGATATACGCTGCAACGTTAGGTTTTCTTAGCAGATTTGATGCATTAACCGCGGCGGTAGATTTTTTCTTGACCCTGGTGTATGCCACCATGTATGCACGAGTCCCATTGAGGTCTATTAAGTACTCGTCACAAAAAATCTTTTGCTGTTTGGTAAGTTTCTTCATCTACCCAATCCGGCTTCAATCAACCGGTCAAGTTTGCTATTCATACACTCAAGTTGACGCTCAACTCTCTTTGTGTCCGCCTGGTATCTCTCAAGCCGTACATATTTTTCTGGCATTGCGTAAACCTGAATAGCCAACCACGCCGTTATAGATGAGAGCACAAAGAGGACAGCGTAAACTGCATATGTAAGTATTTTCGTCTGGGTTACGGTTAGGCCATTTGTCATGTCAAATCCTTTTTAAAGCCGGTTTTTTGAGATCTTCAAAAGTTTGTCCTTAGGATGACCGGAAACCTCACTATTGGAAAAATGGGACATAATCTTGGCCCTGGCCTTTGATAGACGGTGTTTTACGCCTCTTTGGTTTAATCTGTTCCTCCCCCTTCCACCTGATAGCGCCCTGGCAATTCCTTTGTATGTTTTGCGCTGCAGATAAAACATGCTGACAATCTTGTTCTCAAGCGGGGATAAAAACTGAAATGCGGCAATTTCCTCTGTGTAAATTGACGCCGAGATATCAAACATACCGGCATCTGAGATGCCTTCTATCGAATAGATATTTGATTCCGTCAGTGTTGATTCTCTCTTGTTGACGTGTTGGTGGCTGATATATTCCTCGGCCTTGGTGCAGGTCTTTTTGCAGGTTTTTCTATCTTCACACTCCTCACACAACATGGACATAACCCTTCTCCAGGGCCCGTCCATTTTACGGGTGGGACTCTTGCTTTTGAGTTAACCGTCCAGTGTGTGGGTGGGTTCTATCTTTAACTGTTGTATCTAAATCGAAGGCCCTTGCATCTATCGAAGTCAGGGCACCCTTGTTCTATTTTTCCAACTGATCCATTTGGCTTAAAGTGAACACATATATCTGATAGGCTTGATTTTTTGCACCCCCCTGAGAATTCAGTTGGAGGTATAAACTCTTTTGCTTCTTCAAGCACAAACACTCTTTCTGCTTTTGTCAATTTTCATCTCCGCAACTATGACAGAACATCAGGATTATCTTCTTGACCATTCACCGAATCCGCATCCTCCAAAGTCCCGATAAACTGACACGGCCGGATATGATCCGAGGAAAGGCACTGTATTACCCCCCCCCTCCTACGAGCGCAGTAAAACCCACATACTGGGCATATGCACCTTTTCCATGTTGGCTTGGTGGTAACTACCTGGCTCATGCTTTATCCCTCCTGGGTATGCACTGGTGGACGCCCGGGGCCGTGTGCAGCCATCGCAGTCGAAACCGCCGGTAAAGATCCCGAAGCCCTGCCCTGTCTTCCCGCCGCATCCGGTTTAACTGTCTGTTTGAAATTGTCCTCATTCCATCTCCTTTCCCGGGCCACCCGGTGCGACCGGATACAATGCCTTGCGACTTTTTTCAGCCATAGGCTCAGTATCCGGCGGTCTCTCACGCCCAGTATCCCATCCGTTCCGGGTCTACCCTGGGGAACACTGGTGCAAACGTCTCACATCCGTCACAGGCCCCGCCATGAGCATCGTTAAAGCAGGAGGGGGCATTGATGCAGTAGTCGCCCCGGCGATGATACTGGGTGGATTTCCACATCCGGTTCGGCAACGGGAAGGCCTTCTTTTTCTCCGCCTTCCGTTTGTCATACTCTGCCTTCCTTGCGTTTCTGCGCACCCGGTTACAATTCGTGCAGCGCTGAGGGTAGCGCCCGGAATTAGATTTTGAACGAGCCATAGCACCACATTGGCACACAATGAATTTGTATTTCACGATCCCAGACTTGCCGTGTTTAGGGCAATACAAGTGTCCGGATAAACGATCCAGGCAAGCATCGTCCCGCTCGACTACGCAACCGCATGTCAGCTTTAGGTATCGTTTGGTCATGCTGCCCCCACCATATCCCCGGCTATTCCAGCATACCCGGCCAGATCCACATAATTATCAACCTTCGGCTTTTGGCCGGACATCCGGGCGATCTTGAGTAACATCATCATCTCAGCTACCTGTCTTGGGGAAAGCTTCACCTCAGTGCCCTGTGCCCTGAGATATGTGGTCCAGTAATCACCGATGGTCCGGAAGGAGTCTTCCGGGTTACCGTATGAATCCTGGCGCTCTCCGTTGATGATCTTCTGGGCGGTCTCCAGAACCTTGCCGCGAGGGTGCTCTATCTCGTCGATGGCCTTGCCCACCTCTTCCAGGGTCGGCCGCTTGATGGGTGTGGGGCCGGGTGTCGTGGCTTCCTTGGCTTCCGGCTCTGCCCCATCCACCGCCTTTGCCTTCGCGTCAGCAATGCGCGTGAGTTCCTTGGACCTGGAATACGGGTCCATCTCGGAATGTTTGGGGCAGTACTTGGACCTGCTCCAGGCTTGTTGAGACTGTTCCGGTTTCCGGGTAAATTCTTTGCCGCAAGGGCAGGTTTTGGTTTCCATATCCTCTCCTTTCAAGGACTCTTGGTACAGGGCAAGGCCGGTTTCGCAACCCTCACACCTCAAGGCTCTTGTCAGCCTTGTGGATTCCTCGCCGATAATTCTTTTGCCGCCGTTCTTTGATTCTTTCACACGTTTTGAAAGACGAACTATCTCAGCCTGCATCCCGATACATGTGTCGGGCTTTAAAAAACTGGCGTTAAATCTTTTGCACTCAATCACGCTTAGCTCTCCAGAAACCGATATTCCGGATACCGGCGCAGGAACATTTTCCGTTTTAGGAGATATTCCTTGGTCTTGTGGCCTTTAACATCCTCAACGACCGTCTCGCCTTCCTTTTCGTATTGGAAGTCTGCCCGGTACTTTATCGCCCGGATCTTCTTGCCGTGGGATGTGAAGGCATCCAGCAGGACAAATTCCGGTTGAAGCTTTAGCCCGGATATCAACCCGCAGTGTTGTTGCAGCTTCAATTCCTGATACCGGGCCGCTTCCTTCCTGGAATCGAACTTGATACCGTCCACACAGGCTTTTTGGGCGTTGAATTTATGTTTCCGTTTCGGCTTTGCCGGAGTCTGACCGGCACTCAGCATGTCAAGTTGGCTTTGGGTAATTCGAACCATGGACCACCTTCCTAAAACGGAATGGTATCATCGGGGATATTGTCCGGGCCACCAACCTGCCCCTGCCCCTGATTCGGATACTGCGGCCGCTGGCTGAATCCCTGCCCGTTGTCCTGGGTCTGTCCCTGCTGCTGATACCCGCCGCCCTGGTTCTGCTGGTTCTGGTATCCGCCATGCTGACCCTGGCCGCCCTGGCGATTGCCTCCGCCCAGGAACTGGAAATTTGTGGCAACGACCTCGGTCACGTAATGGGTCTGACCGTCTTTTTCGTAGTTTCTGGTCTGGAGACGACCCTCGATGTAAATCTGGCTGCCCTTGGACATGTACTTTTCGATGGTTTCCGCCTGCTTGCCGAAAACTACAATGCGGTGATATTCCGTCCGCTCCTGCTGCTGGCCATTCTGGTCTTTCCACTTTTCGGATGTTGCTATTGACGCATTCACAACGGCCGTGCCCTGCTGCGAATAGCGTAATTCCGGGTCTCTGGTAAACCCGCCTATGATCATAACTTTGTTTAATCCTGCCATCTTTTCTCCTTACGGGACCATTTGGAACATGCCGCGCTTATCATTGAAAAAAACCTGTTGTTCAACACCCTTCGCGCCCTGCCTATTTTTCGCCAAAATTATTTCTGTGTTTGCCTGGTGGATATTTTCGTTGTAGTACCCGGGTCTGTAGAGCAAGAAGACCATATCCGCATCCTCTTCAATCATCCCTGTTTGCTTTAAATCTGCCATTTCCGGCCTCTTGTCCTGGCGTGTCTCGGTATTCCTGTTAAGCTGGCAAAGAAGCATGATCGGAATGCGGAGTTCTTTTTTCAGCAGGGCAATGGCGGAACAGTTGTCCGAATATTGATCGAATTTTGACTGTCCGGCCTGGCCCTTGATCTTTGAAAGCTGATCTATGAAGATCATCTGGCACCCCATCCGTTTCAGCTTCCGGCATTTCCGCTCAACGTCCTGGATCTTGCATTCAGCGTCGTCAACATATAGCGGCAAATCATGTAGAGCGCTGGCCGCATCTGTAATGTCTTGCCATAACCTGCCTTTTATCGTGTCTTTGGCATAGAAGCACATGGCATTGATATTTGACTCACCACTCAGTATCCGGTCGGCCAAGGACTCTTTA
>MDTD01139963.1_pt1 | contig 19551 bp, 16 predicted proteins | sample 811221 | NCBI WGS metagenome assembly MDTD01 (sample SAMN05326646, study PRJNA326480) | marine metagenome | isolation source: seawater | place: Pacific Ocean: South West | collected 2011 | reverse complement strand
CGGCCAGGGCCGCCGCGCCGCCGGTGCGGATCGAAGTGTTCATTGTTGTCCTCGCTGTTCTTGTTATGCGTGCCGGACCGGTTTTATTGGGTCACGACGGTAATCACTTTTTCTTCGGTGTAGGCGAGCACGCCGCTCAGGCCGCCCTCGCGGCCCAGGCCGCTGGACTTCATGCCGCCCCAGGGCAGGCGCGCGTCGATCGGCGCCCAGCAGTTGACGCCCACGGCGCCGGCGCGCACGGCACGGGCCACGCGATGGGCACGGGCCACGTCGGCGGTCCACACCGTGGCCGCCAGGCCATAGCGGGTATCGTTGGCCAGGCGCACCGCGTCCGCCTCGTCCTCGAAGCCGATCACCGTGGCCACCGGGCCGAAGATTTCATCCCGGGCGATGCTCAGATCATTGTCGCCGAGGAACACCGTGGGGCGCACGAAGCAGCCCTTCTCGGTGTCCATGGCGCCGCCACTGAGCAGTTGGGCGCCTTCCTGCACGCCGCGCTGGATGTAGTCGGTGACCTTGTCACGCTGGGCGGCGCTGGCCAGCGCGCCCATCTGCACCTCGCCGGCGGACGGGTCGCCCACCTGAATGCCCTCGGCCACCGCCGCCAGGTTATCGGCGAATTCCCGCAGCCGGCTGTTGTGCACCAGAATGCGGCTGCCGGCGGCGCACACCTGGCCGCTGTTGAAGAAGATGCCCATGGCGCAACCCTGCACGGCGGCGTCCAGGTCGGCGTCGTCGAACACGATCTGCGGGCTTTTGCCGCCCAGCTCCAGGGACACCCGCTTGAAGCGGCTGCCGGCGGTTTCCTGAATGCGCGCGCCCACTTCCGGGCTGCCGGTGAAGGAAATCTTGTCCACCTCCGGGTGGGTGCACAGGGCTTCGCCCACCACGCTGCCCACGCCGGTGACCACGTTCACCACGCCGTCGGGGATGCCCGCCTCCTGGCACAGCCTGACCAGATGCAGGGCGGACAGAGGGGTTTCCTCGGAAGGCTTGAGCACCACGGTGCAGCCGGCGGCCAGCAGCGGGCCCAGCTTCCAGCTGGTGATCATCAGCGGGGTGTTCCAGGGAATGATGGCGCCCACCACGCCCACCGGTTCACGCACCGTGTAGGACAGGGTCGGCGTGCCCATGTAGCCGGGGGTGGGAATGGTGCGGCCCTCGATCTTGTCCGCCCAGCCGGCGCAGGTGCGCAGGGTGGAGATGGTGTTGGGCAGGTCCAGCAGGCGCGGTTCCATGCCGGGGCGGCCGATGCAGGCGGCGTCCAGATCCGCCAGGGTATCGGCGTCGCGCTCCACCAGGTCCGCCAGCCGGTTGATCAGACGGCCGCGCTCCTCGCCGGACAGGCCGCTCCACTCACCGCCGTCGAGCTGGCCGCGGGCGGCGGACACCGCCGCCTCCACGTCGTCGGTGGTGCCTTGCGCCACCTCCGCCAGCACCGAGTCGTTGGCCGGGCTCACCACCCGCATGGTACGACCGTCGGAAGCCGGCACGTCGCGGCCGGCAATGAAATGTCCTCGCTTCTCTGTCACGGAAATGCCTCCATCGGAATCGTTCTTATGATGGCGACATTGTCCGCCGGCCCAACGAGCGCCGGCATGGCACAGGGTGCAAAGTTGTTGACGCTGCGTGCCGGGCCACGCCCCCGCTTTGTTGTCGAACGCCTTCAATCTGTTATATTCATTTAAAGGTTAATAACAACAACCCGGTTGAGCCGGCCCATCCAGGGGCGCGGAAACCGGTGGCCCAGAGCCGCTTCGCACAGGACCAGGACCGGCCCTTTCTTGCACGTTTCCTGCATGGAGATACTGCATGAGGGGACCACCCCGAGGTCCGGCACCGTGCTCACAGCCCGGTCACCGCTTCCCGATCAACGCCATGGAGAATGCCGTGGAGAGCGCCGTGCAAGCATTACGCAGTCACACCCATCCCGCGCCAGACAATCACCAGGTGATTGAAGGCTTCCGCCCCTGGCAGAATTTCGTCAACTGCAACTTCCCCTGGCTGGAAATGAGCGCCAGCAAGACGCAGGATTTCCGCGCCGACGTTCAGTTATGCAACTTCGACCACCGCGCCGTGGCGGTGATCCGCTCCGATTCCTGCCAGGTGCGCCGCACCGGATTCGGCGCCCGCCGCGCCGAGGAAGGTCTGCTCAAGGTGATGTGGCAGCAGAACGGACGCACCGCCGTGGAGCAGGACGGTCGCGAGACCCTGCTGCACACCGGCGACGTCACCATCTGCGACACCGCCCGCCCCTACCAGCTGGCCATGGAGGACCACGCCCAGCTGGCCATACTGATGCTGCCCTACGAGGCGATCCCCGGCTGGGAACGGCTCAGCCAGCGGGTCTGCGCCCACACCCTCAATGATCGCACCACCGCCCGCGCCGCCCTGGCCGCGGTGATGGCGCTGCTCGACCAGCCCGGCGACGGCACCGGCAACGCCAGCCCGGTGTTCCAGGCGGTGCAGATGATGCTTTCCGCCCTGCTCCATTGCGCCACCGCGCCGGACAAGCTGTCCGCCGCCACCACCCTGGACGTGGCCCATCAGCACGTGCTGGCGCACATCGACGACCCGGAGCTGAGCCCGGACGAACTGGCCGGCGCCCTGCACGTATCACGGCGGGCCCTGTACCGGCTGTTCGAGGAGCATCAGCTGACACCGGGCCGTTTCATCCGCCGGGTGCGCCTGGACGCGGTGCGCGAGGCCCTGGCGGCGCCGGACAACGAACACCGCAGCATTCTGGAAATCGCCCTGGATTACGGCTTCACCGACAGCGCCACCTTCAGCCGCGCCTTCAAGGCCACCTTCGGCGTCAGCCCCAGCGAGTGGCGCCACAACCTGCCAGGACGTTAGCCGCTAGGTGCTAGGTCAGGGCCGCCAGTGCTTCGCGCAGCGGCTCCGGAATCGGCACCGGCCGGCCGCTGGCGCGGTCCACGAACACGTGCACCACGAAACCCAGCGCCTTGGCGTCGCCCTGTTCACCGAACAGGGCCAGACCGTAGCGCACCGAGCTGTTGCCCAGCTTGTCCACCCGCATGCCCACCGCGAGCGCCTCCGGGTAGGCCGCCGCCTCGAAATAGTCGCACCCGGAGCTGACCACGTAGGCGATCACCTCGCCGCCATGAATATCCAGGCCGCCCCGGTCGATCAGATAGCGGTTGATGGTGGAATCGAAATAGCTGTAATAAACGACGTTGTTGATGTGGCCGTAGACGTCGTTGTCCGCCCAGCGGCTGTCCACCGGACACAGGTAACCGAATTCATCGCGCGACGGGCGCGAGCGGGTCTCGCTCATGGGCACTCCTGGCAAGGGTCGTCGGGGCCCGGCATGATAACCCGGGAGCACGGCCGGGTTCACGGACCGGCGCGGCGTCGTCGGGCACTCTGAAACCCTGCCTTCAGCCTCAAGGAACGGGAGCCCCAATGACACGACGTCGCCGTTTGCTGCTCATCACCCCGGCGGTGCTGATCGCCCTGCTGCTGATCCTGCACCTGGCCCTGCCCGGGCTGGTGCGCCACTACCTGAACCGGCAGCTGGCGGACATGGGCGACTATCGCGGCCACGTGGAGAACGTGGACCTGGCCTGGTGGCGCGGCGCCTACCGGCTGCAAGGCCTGACCGTGACGCGGGTGGACGGCGCCGTGCCCCAGCCGCTGCTGAACGCGCCGGCCATCGACCTGGCGGTAAGCTGGCGGGCGCTGTGGGAGGACCATGCCCTGGTGGCGCGCATCCGCTTCGAAAAGCCCACCGTGACCTTCGTGGACAGCGACGATGGCGCCGACCAGACCGGCGCCGGCACCGACTGGCGCGCCCAGCTGCAGCAGTTGGTGCCGATCACTCTCAATACGGTGAGCGTGCGCAATGGCCGGCTGGTGTTCCGCAACGACCATTCCGACCCGCCGGTGTACCTGGACGCCACCGACGTCCAGGCCCGGGCCACCAACCTGACCAACACCCGCGATGCCGACGGCAGCCGGGTCGCCACCCTCACCGCCCGTGCCCTGCTGCCCGGCCAGGCGCCCCTGGAAACCCGCGCCAGCTTCGACCCGTTCAGCGACCTGGGCGACTTCGACTTCCGGCTGCGCGTCACCGACATGGACCTGACCCGGCTGAACGACTTCAGCCGCGCCTACGCCAACCTGGACGTGCAGTCCGGGCGCGGCGACCTGGTCATGGAGGTGAGCGCCCGGGACGGCCGCCTGGACGGCTACCTCAAGCCGCTGCTCAAGGACCTGGACGTATTCGACTGGCGCCAGGATGTGAGCGGCCCGGACGGCAGTGTGCTGGGCGGCCTGTGGGAAGCCCTGGCCGGCGCCGTTCAGACCCTGTTCAAAAACCAGAGCCGCGACCAGTTCGCCACCCGGGTACCGATTCGCGGCCAGGTGGGCGACGGTGAAACCGGCACCTGGGCGGCGTTTTTCGGTATCCTTCGCAATGCGTTCGTGGAAGCCTTCTCGGCGCGCTTCGAGGGCGACGCGCCCCGGCAATGACACCCGCATCAGCACAGGAGATCCCCATGGGCATGCGCCTTCCCCTGGCCCTGGCCGGCCTGCTCGTCGTCACCGGCTGCGCCACCACCCCCGGCCCGGACTACCGGCCCGAGCCGAACCCGGCGCCCCGCGACCTGCGCGCCTACCAGCTACGCCTTGACCCGCCGCTGCCGGCGCAACGGGTGCGGGTGGAGGTGGTCTACCGCGCCACCAGGGCGGAGTGCCCGGTGACCCAGGCCGGCGTGCAACTGACCCCGGAACCCCGGGGCCAGAGCCTGAGGTTCCAGGTGGCCCTGGACCAATTCACCGACCCACGCTGCGGCTGGCAGGCCAACCAGCTGTGGATCGCCCTGCGCGCCGGCGACAACTACCGCACCCGTTTCAGCGTGCCGCCGGCCCTGGACCAGCAGGTGCGCTGGTGCCGGCTCAATCCGGAGCACGGCACCTGCCTGGCCCGGCAAAAGGACATCCTCGACTACAAGGTGCCCGGCGACGTGCACCGAGTGGTGATTACCAGGGGGCAATAAGTCGCCGTAGGTGCTGATCGCGACTGAAGTCGCTCCTACAGTGGAGAAGGCTCTTTGTAGGAGCGACTTCAGTCGCGATCAACCGGCTCGAAGATCAAACCATGCGTTCGGCGATGCGCGTAGCCAACGCGTACACCGTGACCTGGGGATTGACGATGATCGAGGTGGGCAGCAGGCCAGCGTCGGCGATATAGAGCCCTTTCACATCGTGGCTCTCGCCGTCGCCGTTGACCACGCTGGTGGCCGGGTCGGCGCCCATGCGGGTGCTGCCCTGGGGGTGATAGCTGACCATGCGCAAATGCTGGGGGGCGTTTTCCAGGCCGTCCACGGCGGCGTCGATGTCCGCCTCGGAACGGATCACCCGGCGGTCGCTGGACGGCACATAGACCTCCTCGGCGCCGGACGCCAGATGCAGCCGGGCGGCGGCCTTGAGGGCCCGCTTCATGGACGGGAAGTCGGCGTTGTCGAGCTGGTAGTCGATCACCTTGCGGCCGTCCTTCCAGCGGATGGTGCCCACGTTGTGATCGTGGATCAGGGTCACCAGACCGGCCAGATATTTGCTGTCGCGCATGAACTTCATGAACGGTTCACCGCTGCCCGGCTCGGCGGTCATGCTCAGTTCCACCGGGCCAGCGCCGCCATCCTCCAGCACGAAGCCGCCCTTGTCCGGGTGCAGGAACTCGTCCACGTAGACCCCCAGCATGGCGCCCCGCCACGGATGCACCGGCTCCGGGTAACGGGCGGACACGTACAGCGACGGGTGGCAGGCGAAATGGCGGCCCACCTGGCCGGAGCCGTTGGCCAGGCCGCTCTTGAGCAGCAGCAGCGGCGTCTGCACCGCGCCGGCGGCCAGAATCACCCGCTCCGCGTTGACCGTCAGGTCCGCCACCTTGGCGCCGTCGTGGCCGGTGACCTGGGCGCGCACGCCCCGGGCCCGGCCGTTCTCGGCCAGCACTTCCGTGACCCGGGTGTCGGCGAAGATGCGCGCCCCGTGGGCGGTGGCCCAGGGCAGATAGCTGACCAGCATGGATTGCTTGCGCTCGGTCTTGCAGCCGGACAGGCAGTGACCGGTGAGCGCGCAATCGCGGATATTGCGTTTGAACGGCTTCACCGACCAGCCCAGCTTGCGGGCGCCGGCACGGATCAGCCGGCCATGGCGGGCGATTTCGTGCTCGCCGTTCTCGTGAATCGCCAGATTGCGCTCCACCCGCTCGAAGTACGGCGCCATTTCCTCGGCGGTCAGCTCGGACAGCCCGAAATCCCGCTGCCAGTCCTCGAGGATGAAGTCCGGGGTGCGAAAGCACACGCAGCCGTTGACCACCGTGGAGCCGCCCACGCAGGCGCCCTGCAACACCAACAGATCGCCGCTCTTGTTGGTCTGGCCGCCGTGGTCTTGATAGAGGGTTTCCAGGCTGTGGGAGAAGCGCTCGGTGAAGTCCTTCGACGGCACATAGGGGCCCGCCTCCAGAATCACCACCTTCTTGCCGCGCCGGGCCAGCTCGTAGCCGGTCACCGCGCCGCCGGCGCCGGAGCCGACGATCACCACGTCCGCGTCCAGGGTCAGCCGGGATTCGCCAACGTCCTTGGCCTGGGTCACCGCCAGGCCGGATTCACCGGTCATGCTCGTTCCTCCGCGCGCCCGTCATCCGGCGCTTCATCGGGAAGGGGCGCGTTGCCCAGATAGGCCAGCCCCCATTGCTCGGAGACCGGGCCGTCGAACTCGATGGCCGGCCAGGTGGCCGGATCGCTCCAGTAGGCGCTGTAGGTAAGCTGCTTGATCACCGTGGCCAGGGTGCGCTGCACCACGTTGCCGCGACTCCAGGCGTCGAAGTAGGCACGCCCGGTGGCCGGGTCCAGGTCCACGAAACGGCGCCCGTGGAACACCACCGCCGCGTTGTCGAACAGGCCCAGCCCGGTGGCCAGCTGCTCGCGCAGCGGCGCCGCCATGAACCCCAGGGTCTTTTGCACATTGGCCACCACCGGCACCTCCCCGGTGGCGGGCAGATCGGTGCCCTCGGTGGGCAGCAACACCACCCGGGCGCGATCGAACAGATGGTATTCCTGGCGGCTCAGGCCCTCGGCCCAGGCCGGCTTGGGCTGCTCGTCCAGGGGCGAACGGCGCAGCAGCGCGAAGCCACCGGCGGCCACCGCCGCCACCCCGGCGGTGCCGGCCAGGGTCCATTTGAGAAAGCGCCGCCGGGTCAGCCCGCGTTGCCAGGTCGCGGTGATCCGGCGAGCGGTATGTTGTTGTGTCATGAGGCTCTCGGGGCTCGGGAACAGGCTTTCGAAGCTACTCAACCGCCCCCGGGAATACAATATGTTTACCCGCACAGGGCCCGTTGACCGCACGGGACAATAGCCGGGCTCGCGGCTTCACCCGGGCTTGCAGCTTCCGGCCATCTCGGATACTGTCCTTTTGTACAGTATCCGAGTGCGTTTCCCATGTCCTCCGCGTTTCTCCAACAGCTTCTCTCCCGCCGGGACACCTGGCGGGGGCGCGACCTCGACGGCGCCGCCCGGGGCGGCCGGCCCACCGGCTTCGCCGGCCTGGACCGGCTGCTGAGCCAGGGCGGCTGGCCGGCCCAGGGGCTGGTGGAACTGCTCTGCCCGCTGCCCTGCCCGCCGCTGCTGCATCTGCTGCTGCCGGCGCTGGCCGGCGACCAGCCCGGCGCCCGGTTGATCGCCAACCCGCCGGAGCGGCCCTCGGCGCTGGCCCTGGCCCGCGCCGGCGTGCCCCTGGAGCGGCTGCTGGTGCTGCACGGCGAGCGCGACGGCCTGCTGCGCGCCTGCTACGAGGCGGCCGCCAGCGACACCGTCGCCACCCTGCTGCTGTGGGCGCCGGGCGGCGCCCTGCCCGCGGGCACCCTGCGGCGGCTGCACCTGGGCGCCCAGCAGGGCCGCTGCCTGCTGGTGCTGGCCCGGCCCCGGCGGGCGGCGCGCCAGCCCAGCCCGGCGCCCCTGCGGCTGGAACTGGACTGCCTGGCCCCCGGCGAACTCACCGTTACCGTGCACAAGCAGCCCGGCGGCCGCCCCGGGGAACGCTGCCATCTGAGCCTGCTGCCCGAGCACCTGCGCCGCCCGCCGCCGGCCACCGCCACCCTGCCGGCGCTCACCCGCCGGCCGGCGGCGGCGCATGAACCGACGCCGGCCCTGCCCGGGCGCCCCGCCGAACCGCCGGGCCGGGAGGCCCCGCGTCCATGAGCGCCCTGTGGCTGGCCCTGCATTACCCGCTGCTGGACCTGGAAGCCGGCGACGGCCCGGTGGACCGGCCCCGGGCGCTGGTGCACCGGCACCGGGTGCTGCAGGCCAACCCGGCGGCCCGCGCCGCCGGCGTGGAAACCGGCCTGCGGCTGGCCACCGCCCGGGCCCTGTGCGAGGCCCTGGAAGTGCGCGAGGCGGACGACGGCGCCCGGGACCGGGCCCTGCGCCACCAGGGCCGCCAGCTGCTGGCGCTGACCCCTCAGGTGTGCCCGGCGCCGCCGGCCAGCCTGCTGCTGGAGGTGGGCGGCTGCCTGAAGCTGTTCGGCGGGTTCCAGGGCCTGCTGGCGCGGATCGACCGCTACCGCCTGCATTGCCCCTTCACCACCCGGCTGGGGCTGGGCCCCACGCCCCTGGCTGCCTGGCACCTTACCGATCCCCCACCCTTGGAAGGCGTGCCGGAGACGGCCCGCTTCCAGGCCTGGCTGGCGCAACTGACCCTGGACCAACTGGACCTGGAGCCACGCCTGCGCGAGCGCCTCCAGGCGCCGGGCTTCCGCACCCTGGGGGAGCTTTATCCGCTGCCCCGCCCAGCCCTGGGCAAGCGCTTCGGCGCGCCCTTCCTGGACTGGCTGCAGCGGCTGCTGGGCGAAAAACCGGACCCGCGCCGCCCCCTGGCGCCGCCCCGGCCGTTTCGCCGGCGCCGCGACTTCGACGACCCGCTGGACAACCTGGACCACCTGCACCGGCCCATGGAAACCCTGCTCGGTGAGCTGGCCACGGACCTGGAGCGGCACCAGGAAAGCGTGGCGGCGATCCGCTGGCATCTGTACCTGAACAACGGCCACCGGGACACCCTGGTGATCCGCCGCGCCCACCCGGGCCACGACGTGGCCACCTGGCTGGATCTGACCCGGCGGCGCCTGGAGCATCAGGTGCTGGAGGCGCCGGTGCTGGGCCTGGGGCTGGACGGCGGCCGGCCGCGCCCGCGCAATCCGGCCCTGGCGGACCTGTTCCCGGACCCCGGCGCCCGGGCGCCCCTGGCCGGCCTGCTGGAAAAGCTGGCCGCGGAGCCGGCCCTGCGCCTGTACCGGCCGGACCGGGACCCGGGCCACCTGCCCGAGGAAACCGAACGGGGCCGGGCGCCCCTGGAACGGCCGCCGGCGCCGGCGGCGCCCCGCGCCGCGCCGACCACGCCGGAGGACCGGCCCCTGTGGCTGCTGGACCCGCCGCGCCCGCTGAGCGTGCGCGACGCCGTGCCCCACTGGCGCGACCGGCCGCTCAGCCTGTTTCCCCAGGAGGAGCGCTTCAGCCAGCCCTGGCACGACCAGGCCGCCCGCCGCTACCACGTGGCCCACCATCCGGACGGGCTGTGCTGCTGGGTGTTTCAGGACGATCGGAACGGTTGGTGGTTGCAGGGTTTTTTTTGAAATGACGATGCAGGATGAAGGATTCAGGATGCAGGTGCGGCAAACCACCTTGATGACTGGAATACCGTGCCCGCACACAGGCGTTCCGACGCGGAACCGTGGCGGCGGAAGCGACCTTCCGAGCCCGTTTCGCGCTGTATCCTGCATCCTGAATCCTGAATCGCGGCGACAGCCGCTCTGATATGTCTTTCGCGGAACTGCATTGCACCTCCGCCTTCACCTTCCTGGCCGGGGCCAGCCATCCGGAGGAGCTGGTGGAGCAAGCCCATGCGCTGGGTTACCGGGCGCTGGCGATCACCGACGACGGTTCCCTGGCCGGGGTGGCGCGGGCCTGGCAGGCCTGGAAAAACCTCGAAAACACCTACAAAGAGGCCGATAAGCCGCTGAATTTCAAGCTTATCGTCGGTAGCCACTTCCGTCTCAAGGAAGACCAGGGCGAGCTGCGATTGGTGCTGCTGGCCCGGGATCGCCAGGCCTATGGGGAGATCGCCACCCTGATTACCCAGGGCCGCCGGCGCGCGGAAAAGGGCCACTACGATCTGCACTGGCGGGATCTGGCACGCATCGAGCGCCACGCCCTGTGCCTGTGGTTGCCCGCCGGCGACCAGCGCGACGAGGGGCACGCGCCCCTGCTGCGCGAGCACTTCGGCGAGCGTCTGTGGCTGGCCTGCGAGTTGCTGCAGGAGGGCAATGACGCCCTGCTCTACCGCTACCTGCATGGCTTGGCGCGCCGCCACGGGCTGGCCATGACCGCCGCCAACGACGTGCACTACCACGTGGCGGAACGTCAGCGTCTGCAGGAGGTGTTCTCCGCCCTGCGCCTGAACACCACGGTGCAACGGCTTGGCGACCGGCGCTTTCGCAACGACCAGCGCCATCTGCGCCCCCTGGAGCGGCTGGCGGCGATCTACCCGCCGGCCCTGCTGGAAGAGGCGGCCTGGATCGCCGATCAGTGCGCCTTCCGCATGGACGAGATCCGCTACCAGTACCCGGAGGAGGTGGTACCGCCGGGCCAGGACGCGGACCAGTACCTGGCCGGCCTGGCCCACCAGGGCGCCGAGGCCCGCTACCCGGACGGCGTGCCGGAGCGGGTGCGCGCCCTGGTGGAGCGCGAGCTGGCGCTGATCCGCCAGCTCGGCTACGCCCATTACTTCCTCACCGTCCACGACATCGTCGCCTTCGCGCGGAGCCAGGGCATTCTCTGCCAGGGGCGCGGCTCCGCCGCCAACTCCGCGGTGTGCTACTGCCTGGGGGTCACCGAGGTGGACCCGGACCGCGGCCAGCTGTTGTTCGAGCGCTTCATCTCCCAGGAGCGGGACGAGCCGCCGGACATCGACGTGGACTTCGAGCACGAGCGCCGCGAGGAGGTGATGCAGTACCTGTACCGCAAGTACGGCCGCGACCGGGCCGCCCTGGCGGCCACCGTGATCCGCTACCGCACCCGCTCGGCGGTGCGCGACGTGGGCCGGGCCCTGGGCGTGGACCAGGACGTGGTCGAGCGCCTCAGTGGCAATCTGGCCTGGTGGGACAAACCGGACTCCCTGGTGGAGCGCTTCCAGGAACTGGGCCTGGGGGGCTCCCCCCTGGGCCGCCACTACCGGGAGCTGGTCCAGGAAATGATCGGTTTTCCCCGCCATCTGTCCCAGCACGTGGGCGGTTTCGTGATCACCCGCGACCCGGTGCACACCCTGGTGCCGGTGGAAAACGCCGCCATGCCCGACCGCACCCTGATCCAGTGGGACAAGGACGACCTGGAATCCCTGGGCCTGATGAAGGTGGACGTGCTGGCCCTGGGCATGCTCACCGCGATCCGCAAGACCCTGGGCCTGGTGAGCGGCTACCGGGGCCGGCCAATGGCGATGCAGGACATCCCCGCCGGCGATGAGGCCACCTACGACATGCTCTGCCAGGGCGACAGCCTGGGGGTATTCCAGGTGGAATCCCGGGCGCAGATGAACATGCTGCCGCGCCTGCGCCCCCGGGCCTTCTACGACCTGGTGGTGGAGGTGGCCATCGTGCGCCCGGGCCCGATCCAGGGCGACATGGTGCACCCCTACCTGCGCCGCCGGGACGGCCTGGAGGAAGAGGACTACCCGGACGAGAAGGTGCGCGCCGTGCTGGAGCGCACCAAGGGCGTGCCGATCTTCCAGGAGCAGGTGATCCAGCTGGTGATGGTGGCCGCCGGGTTCTCCGGCGGCGAGGCGGACCGGCTGCGCCGGGCCATGGCCCGCTGGGGCAAGAGCGGCGAGCTGATGGGCTTCGAGGACAAGGTGATCCAGGGCATGCGCGCCAACGGCTACAGCGGCGACTACGCGCGCCGCCTGTTCGAGCAGATGAAGGGCTTTGGCGGCTACGGCTTCCCGGAATCCCATGCCGCCAGTTTCGCCCTGCTGGTGTACGTGTCCGCCTGGCTCAAGCGCCACCACACCAGCGCCTTCTACTGCGGCCTGCTCAACAGTCTGCCCATGGGGTTCTACTCACCGTCGCAGATTCTCCAGGACGCCCGCCGCCACGGCATCGAGACGCGGCCGCCGGACGCCCGGCACAGTCACTGGGACCACACCCTGGAGGAGCCGCAACGGCAGAAGCTGGGGGTGCAGCCGGCCCTGCGCCTGGGGCTGCGTCAGATCAAGGGCTTCAACCAACAGGCCGCCGACCGGCTGGTGGCGGCCCGCGCCGAGCGCCCCTTCGCCAGCGTGCGCGACCTGTGCCAGCGGGCCGGCCTCAATCACCGGGAACGGGAGGCCCTGGTGGCCGGCAACGCCCTGCGTGGCCTCAGCGGCCACCGCCACCAGGCCCACTGGGACGTGCAGGGCCTGGAGGCGCGTCGGCCGCTGCTCGGCGGCGACGGCGACGCGGTGCGCGACGACCACGACGGGGTTTACCTGGACGCGCCCTCGGAACACACCTCCCTGATCGAGGACTACCGGCACCTGGGGCTGACCCTGGGCCGCCATCCCATGGCCCTGGTACGCCACCTGCCGCGCTTCAAGCGCTGCTACCGGGCCAAGGAGCTGAAGCGCGCCCGGCCCAACCAGCTGGTGCGGGTGGCGGGCCTGGTCACCAACCGGCAGCGCCCGGGCTCCGCCAAGGGCACCCTGTTCATGACCCTGGAGGACGAAACCGGCAACACCAACGTGGTGGTCTGGACCTCGGTGCAGGAGCGTTTCCGGCAAACCCTGCTGAAAAGCCCGCTGGTGATCGTCACCGGCACCGTGGAGATCAGCCCGGAGGGCATCGTCCATCTGATGGCCGGGCGCCTCCAGGACGCCCGCGACGCCCTGGACGAGCTGCAGGTGCGCTCGCGGGACTTCAAGTAACGGCCACCTTCACCATCAAAAGGCCGTTCGCGACCCTGCACGGAGGGCCGGTCCGGGGTCTATAGTGAGCGCATCATTCGCAACAGAACGGATTGCCGATTATGAGCAATGGGAGAGAATTCGATCTCATCGTCTACGGCGCCAGCGGCTTCACCGGCCGGCTGGTGGCGGAGTACCTGGACCAGACCTACGGCGGCGACCTGAAATGGGCACTGGCCGGCCGCAACGCCGAGAAGCTGGCGGCGGTACGCGCCGAGATGGGCATCGCCGACAGCGTGCCGGTGGTCACCGCCGACGCGGACCAGCCGGACACGCTCAAAGCGCTGGCAGAACGCACCCGTCTGGTGCTGACCACGGTGGGCCCCTACCAGCTCTACGGCGAGCCGCTGGTGAAGGCCTGCGCGGAGGCCGGCACCGATTACGTGGACCTGTGCGGCGAGCCCGCCTGGATGCGCCAGATGATCGACCGCTACGGCGACACCGCCCAACGGAGCGGCGCGCGCATCGTGTTTTCCTGCGGCTTCGACTCCATCCCCTTCGATCTGGGCGTGTTCTTCCTGGAACAGCAGGCGAAAGAGAAAGGCCTGGCGCCGCTGAACCGGGTCAAGGGCCGAGTGCGGGCCATGAAGGGCACCTTCTCCGGCGGCACCGCCGCCAGCCTCAAGGCCACCCTGGCGGCGGCCAAGGACCCGGAAATCCGCGCCCTGCTCACCAACCCGTTCGCGCTCACGCCGGGCTTCAGCGGGCCGGAGCAACCGCCGGCGGCCAAGCCGGAGTACGACGACGCCCTGGGCAGCTGGGCGGCGCCGTTCATCATGGCCGCCATCAACACCCGCAACGTGCACCGCTCCAATTTCCTGCTCGGCCATCCCTACGGCGAGGACTTCGTCTATGACGAAATGATCCTCACCGGCGACGGCGACAAGGGCAAGGCCACCGCCGAGGCGGTCGCCGAGGACCGCTCCCTGGCCGGCGAGGACGCCCCCAAACCCGGCGAGGGCCCGAGCAAGGAAGAGCGCGAAAACGGCCTCTACGACGTGCTGTTCGTCGGCGCCAACGACCAGGGCGAGCAACTGGCGGTGAGCGTGTCCGGCGACAAGGACCCGGGCTACGGTTCCACCTCGCGGATGATCAGCGAAAGCGCCCTGTGCCTGCTGCGCGACGCCACCGACACCGCCAGCGGCATCTGGACCACGGCGCCGGCCCTGGGCGACAAGCTGATCAAGCGGCTCACCGAGCACGCCGGGCTGAAGTTCAAGGTAGAAGGCTGATCAAAGCGGGCTGAGGGCGCGAACCTCCAGCCACCGCCCCCGGCCCGGATCGTAATGAAACTCGCCCACCACCTGGACCCGCTGGTCCAGGTGGTCCCGGGCCACGGTCAAGGGCATCAGTTCCACCCGGTTGAGGGCCTCGTCCTCGATCCAGTAATGCTCCGGATCGTCGAAACCGCGCACCACGCCGCTGGTGGCCACCAGGGTCTCCTGGTAGCGCTCCGGCTGGGCGGCCAGCGCGCGCAGGGGCGCCCCCTGGGGCGCGTCGCTGTAATCGCAGCCCGCCAGCAGCGCCACCGCCAGTATCACGCCGGCGCGCCTAATCATTGTCCGGCGCCTCATTGTCCGGCCCCTCATTGCCACTGCCCGCCTGCGGCGGCACTTGCCATTCCGGTTCCTCGAATTCGCCCAGGGGCGTGATCTCGCAGGTGCGGGCGTGTTTTTCCAGGATCGCCTTGACCCGGGCGCTGCGGCTGTCGTCCTTGGCGTCCCGTTGCGCCTTGGAGTCCCAGTGGGCAATGGCCAGCAGGGTGTCCGGCTCGCCGATCTTGCGGTGCAGGTAGGTGCCCCGGGCACCGGGGCTCTGCTGGATGATACGGCTGGCTTCCCGCCAGGCCTCGGCGTACTCCTCCACGGTGTAGCCGTCCTTCATGCGCACTTCGAAGATGTACTTCATCGCCTTTCCTTCGTCGCCGTCGCGGAAGTGTCAGGGCCGGGCGGTTTCCCACCAGCGGTCGGCGGTTTCCACCAGGCCCGCCCGGCGCAGAGCCTGGCGGGCCTCCTCGCGGCCCTCGCCATTAAGGAAGGCGGCCAGTTCCACGCCGCCGTGGTCGTCGCACAGGCGCAGGCGCATCAGATCGATGGCCTTCACCGGCATGATCAGATGCAGGTGCGCGTCCGGGCGGCGCAGCTCCCACTCCCGGCGCGGCGGCCCGCGCACGCCCTGCTGCACGCGCACCCGGTGCGGCTCGATGATGACGCGCTGGTAGAGATAGCTGAGCCGGAAACACACCCGGTACATCAGATAACACAGCAGGCCCACCTCGAAACCGGCGAACGGCAGCGCCAGCCAGATGCCGGCGGCGGTCCAGGCGGCGGCCACCACGAACACCACCGCGGCGATCAGCGCCATGAAGCGCTTCACCTGGGACCAGTCGGCGGACAAATGCGGGGTCAGCGTGATGGTCGTGACCCCGTCGCGGGTTTCGCTGCGCACCATGTCGCGGCTCGGGCTCGGCTGCGTTAGGGAGTCATTATCATCGCACCGCCGGCGCGGTGATGGAAACGCCGCGCCACCGGCGCCGGGAACGGGTCGCGTTGACGCCGGTCCCATTCGCCACCATGGCCCATGCATCGACCCGACAGGGGGAGTAACATGGGCGGTTTACCGGATCGACCGGGTCAATTCCCTTTACTAGGAGGCACGCATGGGGTGGTTGCAGTCCCGACGGCTTCGTTTTCTGGCCGCCTGCGTGGCGGCGTTTTTCGTCCTGTTGGTGGCCCTGCGGGCAGTGTTCTACCTGTTTTTCTCGGAGGTCGGCGAAACCGTGACCGCCACCTCCAGCGCGCTCTGGCAGACGCTGGGCGTGGGGCTGCGTTTCGACCTCAGGCTGGCGCTGCTGCTGGTGCTGCCGCTGTGCGTGCTGGCCTGGCTGCCGCGCGTCAACCTGGCCACCTCCGCCTTCATGCGCGGCCTGGCCCAGGCCTATCTGACCCTGGCCACGCTGGTGGTGGTGCTGATCTACATCCTGGATTTCGGCCACTATGTCTATCTCGGTGACCGCCTCAACGTCACCGCCCTGCGCTTCCTGGAAGACACCGCCATCTCCACGCAGATGGTGTGGGAGAGCTACCCGGTGGTGTGGATCACCCTGGGCTGGCTCGGCCTCACCGCCCTGATGGCCTGGCTGTTCGCGGTGCTCGGCCGGCGCCTGCTGAAACGCCCGGCCCGCCGCATCCGCGCCCGCTCCCTGTGGGCCGGCGGCGCCATCGTGTTCGTGCTGGTGGTGTTCGGCCTGCTGGGTCGGGTCACGCACATCAACTGGGAGAACCCGGTACCACTGCGCTGGAGTGACGCCTTCGCCTCCGGCGACAAGGCGGTCGCCGCCCTGGGCCTGAACCCGGTGCTGTTCCTCTACGACACCAGCCAGCTGGATGCCGACCCCTATGATCTGGACGCGGTGAAACGCTACTACCCGATGATGGCGGACTTCCTGGACCTGCCCGCCGGGCGCCGGGGCGACCTCAACTACGAACGCCACGTGGCGGTCCAACCCCATCGACTGGACCCGCAACGGCCGCCCAACATCGTGGTGGTGATGCTGGAATCCCTGGGCGCCAGCCGCGTGGGAGCCTATGGCACGCCTTTCGATCCCACCCCCAACCTGGACCGCATCGCCGAGGACGGCTGGTTCTTCGAGCACTTCTACGTGCCGGTCACCGGCACCGCCAAGAGCATCTGGGCGTTCCTCACCGGTATCCCCGACGTGGCCCCGGAGGAAACCGCCAGCCGCAACCCGCTGATCGGCCATCAACGCATGATCGTCAATCAGCTGGATGGCTACCGGAAGCTCTACATGGTGGGCGGCAACGCCGGCTGGGCCAACCTGGAAGGGCTGCTCACGCGCAGCATCCAGGGCCTGGAGCTGTACGAGGAAGGCGACTGGAAAGGCGGCAACGTGGACGTCTGGGGCATCTCCGACCTGGAGCTGTTCAAGGAATCCAACGCCATTCTCGAACAGATCCCCGAGGACCAGCCGTTCTTCGCCTTCATCCAGACCGCCGGCAACCACCGGCCGTTCACCATTCCGCCCAACAACGACGACTTCCAGGTCCGTGACGACCTGTCCGAGGAGGAGCTGCGCGCCAACGGCTTCCGCAACGCCGCCCAGTACAACGCCGTGCGGCTGCTCGACTACAACGTCGGCCGCTACATGGAAATGGCCCGGGAAAGCGGTTACTTCGACAACACCCTCTTCGTGTTCTTCGGCGACCACAACAACCGCATCACCACCCTGCCCCACATGCCCCGCTTCCAGGAAGTGCTCGGCCTGGAGAGCCACCATGTGCCGCATATGATCTACGCGCCGGCGCTGCTGGAACCCCGCCACATACGCGAAGCGGTGAGCCTGATCGACGTGATGCCCACGGTGGCCGGCCTGATCGGCCAGGACTACGACAACACCACCCTGGGCCGGGACATCCAGCAACCGGCGCCGGAAGGCGACCGCACCGCCTTCGTGGTACTGCGCGAAGGGCCGGCGCCGCAGATCGGCGCGGTCACCGCCGACCATCTGGCGCGGCTCAACCACGACGGCGAAGCCGCCAGCCTGCATGAGCTGTATAGCGACAACCCGGAACAGGACCGCTCCGAGGAACAGCCGGAAACCTACGAGCACCTGTTCAATCTGGCCCGGGGTTTCTACGAAACCTCCCGCTACCTGTTCTACGACAACGCCATCCGCGACGAACACGCCCGCCAGGCCGCCGGGGACGGCGCGGACTGATGGACACCGTCGGCACCGTCATCATCGGCGCCGGCGTTGTCGGTCTGGCCATCGCCCGGGCCCTGGCCCGGGCCGGCCAGGCGCCGGTGGTGCTAGAACACGAAGCCCATTTCGGCGAGCACCTTTCCTCGCGCAACAGCGAGGTGATCCACGGCGGGCTCTACTACCCGCCGGACTCCCTCAAGGCCCGCGCCTGCCTGCGCGGCAACACCCTCCTCCATGAATACTGCGAGACACGCGGCATCGGCCACCGGCGCTGCGGCAAGCTGATCGTCGCCGGCCCTGGCCAGCGGGACGCCCTGCAACGGCTGCACGACAACGCCCGCGCCGCCGGCGCCACCGGCCTGACGGAATGGGACCGGGACACCCTGCGCCGGCAGGAGCCCTGGCTGGCCGGCGAGCGGGCGCTGTTCTCCGCCCACAGCGGCATCGTCGACAGCCACGGCCTGATGGCCAGCCTGGCGCGGGAAGCGGAAGACGGCGGCGCCCTGCTCGCGCCCCGCCACCGGGTGACGGCGGTACGCTGCGCGCCCGGGGATTTCCGGCTGCGACTGGAAACGCCGGACGGCACCGTGGAACTGGCCTGCGAGCGGCTGATCAACGCGGCCGGCCTCGGCGCCGTGCCCCTGGTGGCGGCCATGGAAGGCTTCCCCGACGAACAGCGCCCGGACCAGGGCTTCGCCAAGGGCAGCTACTTCGCCCTCAACGGCCCGGCGCCCAGCCAACGGCTGATCTACCCCCTGCCCGAGGCCCACGGCCTGGGCGTCCACCTCACCCTGGACCTGGCCGGCCGCGCCCGCTTCGGCCCGGACGTGGAATGGATCCCGGCGCCCAACTACCACGTAGACGAAGCGCGCCGGCCGGCCTTCGAGCAGGCGGTGCGCCGCTACTGGCCGGCCCTGCCCGACGGCGCCCTGCGCCCGGACTACGCCGGCGTGCGCCCCAAGCTGCGAATGCACGGCGAACCCTACCCGGACTTCCTGATCCAGGATCACCGCGATCACGGCCTGGACGGCCTGATCAACCTGCTCGGCATCGAATCCCCCGGCCTCACCGCCGCCCTCGCCCTGGCCGAAAACGTCGCCGCCAAAGCGCGCTAGAACGCGGTAGGAGCGACTTCAGTCGCGATCCGGCTTGGCGGTAAAACACCCCGACGCCGCTTTATCCTCACGCCTGTGGGGAACACAGCACGCCGCCGACGATGGCGGAAACCAGCATCGGTTCATCCCCACGCCTGTGGGGAACACGCGTCGCGGCCGGGCAAACCGGCACCTGGAAGCGGTTCATCCCCACGCCTGTGGGGAACACGCTTGGCGAATACCAGACCCGCACCCTGGTGGCGGTTCATCCCCACGCCTGTGGGGAACACCACCGCCAAATTAAGGCCCTGATTCGTCGGGGCGGTTCATCCCCACGCCTGTGGGGAACACGCATCCTGACCCGTGGCGCGCGGGTTCTCTACCGGTTCATCCCCACGCCTGTGGGGAACACGGGTCAGCGCTGGGCGCCGGAAGAAGCTGTCGCCGGTTCATCCCCACGCCTGTGGGGAACACGCCGGCTATTAAAAGGTTCATCGCGTTTTAGCGGGAACGCTGGCCTTTCCATCTGAGGCGGGGGTCTAGGCAGCGGGCCGATTCAGAAGTCAGTAAACAGGACTAAGAGGTAGGGGCGGACAGTGAACCGAGTTAAGTTGTTTGTACGACCAAGCAACCACACAAGGACACTGCCGCCATGGGCGATGCTACGTTCCCCGGCTCGGGCTGGGAAGGCTTTATAGCGACCCGGTTCGTTCCGATCTCTGATTT
>MDTD01185799.1_pt1 | contig 19553 bp, 9 predicted proteins | sample 811221 | NCBI WGS metagenome assembly MDTD01 (sample SAMN05326646, study PRJNA326480) | marine metagenome | isolation source: seawater | place: Pacific Ocean: South West | collected 2011 | reverse complement strand
GACAAGAATGGAAAAATCCTTGAGCGTGATCTGGTCTGAACCATTGATGGTCAACGCTGACACATCCATGTGATCCAGCACCAACGTGGTGTCGTCCATACCCGCGCCGCGGATGGTAAATGCCTGGATGTTATTCAGCCCCACGCCTGCGGTATCCAAATTGAACGTCCCGGCAGGCAAGATCAATTCATTGCCTTGTGCATATGCCAGGTAAAGCGCATCACGCAACGCAATCATCTGCTTGCCGGCGTCCGTATAGATGTAGTCATTGATATCCAGCGGATCACCGGGTGAACCCGCGAGCGTGTAGATAGCCTTCGGACTCAGGGCCGAGTCATAAATGCGCAGGTCATCCATTGCACCACTGAATGCCTGTCCGTTGGAACTGAAGTTGGCACCTATCACGACATCGGTACTTGCCTGGGCCACGATATCATCCATGTTCCCAAAGCCTTGAGACAGAGGGGACATGATGCCATTGATGTAGAACTGGATACCACCGCGCGTGGTGCCGTCAGTTGCGGTGGTGTCGACGACGAGCGTGACGTGTGTCCATTGGTTGGCGGTTAGTGTTGCCACGGATTCACGGAACCAAGTTGAATCGGTGGTGGTTCGGAGTGTGAAGGCGAGTTGACCATCGGGTTTAATCGCGTAAAACCAACCCGCATTTCCCGTCCATTTGCCAGCGATCCCGCGCGTTAAATTGCTTTGACCGGGTCCATCCCATTTGATCCAGGCTGAAAGTGTCATGGCATGTCCCGTTTCGGATAAAGCAAAACGGTTGGTACTGTCGGGCAAGACCAGCATCGTGCCGAGATTGGAAGTCGGGTTAAGCGTCTGGAACGTCCCTGCCCATGGGCTGCCGTCCGGTGTGTTGCTAACCAACTGGACATCAGGTGTGGTACCTGCATAGGTGCTTGTGTCCTGAACGACGGTACCGGGGACACTGCCTGTGGATTGGAAATTTGCCGATGACTGGGCGTCTTCAAAGGGAATGTGATATCGGAGGGATTGGGCTTGATGCAATAAATGAATCTGACCTTCGTTCAAAGCAGTATCGTGAATCTGCACGTCATCCAGACTGCCGTTAAGTGCCCGAGCGTTCCCTGAAAAACCACAGCCAATGACGACTGCGGTATCAACAGGCGCAATGACATCACCGATGGCTCCCATCCCCTGAGTCAACGGTGCAACCTTGCCATTGATGTAGAACCGAATTCCGCCCTGAGTCTTGCTGTAGCTTGCTGCATCATTATCAATGACCAAAGCGACATGTGTCCATTGGCCTTGTGTCAAGGCTGCTTCAGTTTTGCGGGACCATGTTGCTGCCGTGTTGGTGCGTAACATGAAATAGAGATTGCCTTGGGGTGTGATGGAAAATGACCAACCGAGATTACTCGCCCACTTCCCAGCCAGGCCGCGATCCAGGTTATTTGCCCCCGGCCCATTCCATTTGACCCACATGGCAAGGGTCATTTCATCTGAACTTGAAGCAAGTTGCAAACGCGTATTGCTGTCGGGCAACACGAGCATTGGGCCAACATTGTCGTTGCTTGCCAGGGTCGCCATGACAGCTGCAAAGGCACTCTGATCCGGTGTTTGATTGTCATACGCTATACCGGGTGTCGAAGTGGAAGCATAATCGGTGTCTAGCACGACCGAGCCGCCAACGGTCCCGGTGGATTGGTACGTTGCATTGCCTTGCGAATCATCAAAACGCAACTGGTAAAGCATGGCTGCGTCAAGTCGATTCACGAGCCCCAATACAATGAGACCCAGTACCAAAATAACACATTGATCCCAATGTTTACCGTGCATTTTTCGTCTCCTGTGTAAAGTGCATGCTATGTCCATGTGCAATCAATATCAATCCAACGGATAAGCCGCAGCAGCCCACTGGTGTCAACGCGGATCGCTGGATGCATTGCATCGAATCAATCAGTCGGTTTGTCTATCTCAAATCCATTTAAGCATCAGGCCTGTGTATTGAATTCGCATCATTCAGCCAAGGATTCGAGTTTGATCTTCATCGTCTTGAGCATCATGGCAACATAGTCAGGGTGATAGGAACCGATGATGTAAATCCGATCGCCGGGCTTGACGGTGATGTCGGACAGGTTCACATCCACCGATTCATTCTCCTGCACGCGCTTCTCCATCAACGTCTCAAAGGGGCCGGTACGCTGGATGGTCAAGGTGCCTTTGCGATTGCTTCCGTCAGGTTTGGCGTAGGTGCTGATGTGCAGAGAGATTCTGCCCGTAACCGGCGCCTGCCATGCGAGGATGGCCGAGCAGTTGGTGTTGGAGCGAAGTTGAATCATCCACGAATCATCAACGGGATTTTTGTGACGGGCGACCCAGCCATAGACATGTTTGAATTGATCATCACGGTATGGTGTATGCTGCACCATGTCTCCTGCATAACCGACTTTGCCACTGGAGATCGGGCAAGGCAGATACGCACCGTCGAGGGGTACCGGACGATCACCAAGCTTGTAGAGATAATGCCAAACCTTTCGGCCGGTCGTATCGACATCCGGATTAAATGTCGCGCCGGATTGATGCACGGTTGCCAAATCCCAGACATGTCCAACCTGGTAGCTCTGTGTTTTCTTGCGTGGATCAGATTGCTGTTGGTATTCCTGCAGGTTGGTTAAACCATCGCCGTCTGGATCATCATTGGGATTCGTGGATGTAGCAGTGCTGTAATCCCCGAGCTTGCCAAAGTAGAGCATCTCAAACCAGTTGGGCAGTCCGTCCTCATCGGCATCACCATATTCAGCATAAGTCTGAACCGGCGTATCGGGGAAATCAATCTGCCATTGGCGGTCATACTCGCTGGAGTAACATACCATGGCATTGGCTTCACGCCAGGGCTTGACGGAGATGGGATCGGGCGAGGTGACGCGCAATTGGACCTTGTCATCGCGCACGACTTCCGCAACGACAGGGCCTGCGGTGAGTGGGAATTGCTTGACGAAAAGACCTGCAGGTGCATCGTAGTTGGCAGAGCGTCCGGGCAATTGAATCTTCCCCGGCTTGGTGAGAATGCTGGCAACTTCAAGTACCCCCGCAGCACTCCGCCGACTGTTGAGCGGGTAAATGGTAGCACCAGACGGATAGCGACGATAAGTCAGATACACCTTGTCATGATCGTAGGTCGGCTGTTTGCCGTCCTTCCACCACTTGATTTGATGCGCGGTCAGATCATAGATGGTGTATCGCGTCGCAGTCCCCGGCGCGAGATTGGTGTCCTCGCCGTAATCGTTCCATGTGACATATTGAATGAGCGTGGTATTGGTGGATCGGGCTTGCTCCCACAGTTTGCGGAACAAGTCCGTGCCCGGCTGAACATGCAGCGACCCCATGATGTTGTTGTACTGATGCCACATCGGGATCGCCCATGTTTTCCCGGTCTTTTTGACCGATAGCCCGACACGTTCAAACTCATCAAGCCAATTGACTCCCAGGAATCCGCCAATGGCATCCTGCCCCTGCAACTTGCCATCACCTTTGGCCAAATACGCTGCATAGTCCGCCATGATCGGGCCGGGCGTGTGGGGTGGGGTCGAACCTTCAATGTTGCGAAGGTCGATGCCGAGGAAGGCATTATCGATATCGTGATGAATGAATATCTCAGTGTTGAATTCCTTGCGGACCATTTGACGAAGATCGTTAAAGATGATGAGTTTTTGCTTCCAGCGATTGGTTTCGTCCTTACCTTGCCCCAACGTCTTTAACGCATGTGGCAGGAAACCCTGCGTGCTATAGGTAAAAATCAACGGCTTACCATCACGGCGAGCGAGTTTGGGATGTTCACCGTAGTTGGACAGCAGGTATCGCACGGTGTCATGCATGCCACCGATGTGCCCCCCTGCTGAGTCGTCATAGCGATCAGTCTTGACTTGGTGACAGGATGGGTCCAGACAAAGGGTGACACTGAAATCCAGATTCTGTTCCTTGCAGATAGCCAGAAACATGGCTAATAACGGTTTGGCTAACTCCGGGCTGGCCCAGGCGTCGATGGCAAAACCGTCGAGGCCGATGCGCATCGCACGTTTTATCTCAAGTTCAGCAGCCTGCTTTAATTCGACCTGACTGTAAAACCATTCCTGGGGTACAAGTGACCAATTGGTGACACGACCGCCGACCTGGCTTAGCATGGATTTGTTCTCAGGCGAGATGTCTTTGGGCTGCTGTCGATAGTGATGTGCCGTGGCTTTGGTCCCCGCAGGCCAACTGCCCATGTAATGTGCGAAGATCTGTTTTTCAGACCTGGGTGCAGCCTGCACAACGGGAATACCTGCGAGCAAAAAGACTGCAAAAACAGTGTAAAAACGCGTCACGGTGTCACTCCGTTTCCAATTTCAGAACGAATGCCTGACCGGGGGTAAGATTCAATTCAATGCCGGTGTTCATCAATGCCTTGCCGGACTGATTGGGCAAGGTTGTGTTATCCAGCAGGTTGGTGATCGTGTAGGTCGCATTGGGATCAAGCTTCTGCAACTGAGCCCGGGCGGAGACGGCGGTTTGATCCACCTTCTCAGGATGACCACTCTTGAGGTAGTCGATATCGTTTTGCGAGATGAAGCGACGACCGACGTAAAAGTGTGTCTTGCCATCCACGAGTTGACGATCAATGAGTTGGACATCACTGTCAGCCTGCTGTGCTTTGGAATGTCCGGTGATGGATTGCTCCAGGCAGGATAGAAGTCCGGGACTGTTAAGCCAATCGACCACGCCACCGAAAGCGATCACCTGACCGCTGCCGAGTTTTTGCTGTGTGACAAGTTGCTCTGCATTGGCATGCGTCCAATGTCCTAGTTGCAGATAACCACCTGCAACGTTGTGAATCCACGGGGTTGGTTGATCGTTGATCGGCGGATTCCATGGCCTGGTTCGGAAGTTGATGGTGCACTGATTCCAATGGGCTGTCACTGAGTCTTTTTCGACCTTGCGCGATTGCCACTTCCCAAGCCCCATACGGCTGCTCAAAACATCTGCATCATGGGATTGCAAAGACCATTTACCTGAGCCGGCTTCCATGATCAGCGTACCCCCCTGCTGGACATATGCCGTTAACGCATCAACGACGTCCGTTGCCAGCAAGTCCGAGGAATAGGGAACATACACCCACGGGCGTCCCTTGATCATCGCAAGATTCACGTCCTTGGCATGAAGTGCATCAGCCCGCATATCCGACGCGGAGACGTGATGCCCAAACGGCTTGAGATAGTCGTGAATGCGATCATAAAACAGGTTACCATGCTCATACAGCAGTGTTTCATCACACATCAGATAAGCGCCATGCAGCGCCTCATGGGATTGCAACGGCTTGGCCTTGGTGATCTGATCCATGAAGCCGAACCAGACCTTTAAACGGCTCTCCGCTTCCTTGACCGGAGCGGGTTGATCAGCAACGCGCCATTCAGGTTTCCAATAGTTGAATAACCCATGCATGCCCGGTTGATCAATCATGAGCATGTTGGTCAGTCCGACATCCACAAGCATGGCTGTGCGTGCGATCTTGGCGTGTGGTTCGAATCGACCGGGTTGACCGGGGCGTGTTTCACGGGGATATTGCGCTTCCATCGAGCCATACGTAATCACGCCATCAAGCGCCTTGACGGTGTCCAGATAAAACTCGGTGGTGCCCGTGTTGTACATACCAAGAAACGCTGCGGGGTCGGCGTTGCGTGCAGCCTTCAGCCAACCAGTACGTAGCTGCGTAATCGCAAGAATCTTGTAATCCAACCAATCTTTAATTGCAGGCGTGTTATGCGGCATGGGTCGACCATCGTCATCCAAAGCAACGCGAACTTCTGGAAGCTGAATCTGTTCCCAGTGGACGAAGCTGCTGTCATAGACTTCGTTGAGTTTGGTCATGCTTGCATACTTGTCTTTAAGCCAAGCTATGAACCCGCGACGCATCGTCTGAGAATAGTCGACTGATTGCCCAAGCCAGGGCATGTCAATCATGTCATGATCAAAGAATAAACTTTCAATGGTATAACCAAGCACCGTCGGATTGTTGCGGTAATGTGCAGCGACGGTTGAGATATATTCATTGCTGAGTTTGCGGTAACTTTCGGATGCTGGGCTGAAGAGTTGATTATCCGATCCACCCCATAAACCATGGGTAAAACCGGCCTGATCCGTCATCAGTTCGCGTGGGACATAGCCGGGCACCTGTCGTATCATGGGATGGATTCGCAGCGTGACTTTGAGGCCGCGCTGTTCAGCCAGAGCAATGAGTTTGTCGAGGTATTGGAACTGGTACACACCGGGCAAAGGACTCAGGTCATACCAGGGAGCCGAGAGTTCAACGATGTTGTAACCTACATCGACCGCATCATCGAGCCAACCCCGAAAGTCTTTGAGTACTTCAGCAGAATTGGAAGTCACCGGCGTGGAGCCTTCATTCCAATCCCCTTTGACGCGCCGGAGCTTGCCCTCAAACTGCTTGACCTTGGGCGTCACTGTGACATTTTCAGCAGGCATGATCGGTGCAGGTGTCATCAAACCCAACACACGATCAAGCACATCAATGACCTTGCCATCATCGACAAGTTTGGCCTCAAGCCAAAGCACCGAATCCTGTTTGAGATAGGATTCAAGTTGGATGTGGGATGACTTCCCGTCCGTGATTTTCGTGCCATCGGATCGGGACAGTGTCCATTGGATCTGACCGGGCTTGCTTGCTGTCAGTGAGATCGCAGCCTCGTCAGCAGTCGCAAAGACATTGGTTCCGCCCGATGAAATCACCTGCAACGGTTTGGCCATGGGCAAAGTCGGCTGACCACCACGACTGTTGCGGTGAATCACATACTGCTGATAACGCTGAACAATCTGGCTGTTTGGATAAATCGCATTGATTCGAACGCGGTAGGTCCCCGCATCAAGCAATGGCAACTGGAGAATGCTATCGGCTTTGAGGTTCATTTCCTGCATGTCCGATGCGATGACCGTCCAGTCGTCCGTTGCGAGAATCTCCCATGAAACAAGGGCTTTACCGCCTTGCAGACGCAGGTCTGATGCCTTGAGATAAGGGCCCGGTTCCACAGGTCCCCAACCATAGCGACCAAACCGATCATAGGGTTTACGGATATGCTCAATCCACTGCTGATCCGAATCAAGCTGCCAATAGGGATCGGCTTTTTCCTCAGCCGTCAAGGGTGTGATATCCTTGATCTGAATCCTGCAAGGCTTCTCACCCTGCCCACGCAGCACCAGTCGAAAGCCCACCAGACGCGCCGGTGATTGCGGTTGATCGTAATAGTCCGGTGATGCAGGTTTCACACGCATCATCACCCACGGATCAATGCGCCCCATCTCGTTGATGTTCCAGTCAAAGCTCTGCAACGTTCGCCAGTGATCGGTTAACGGGATGTTACTGAGCTTGGCACCAAGACGCGTTCCCACGGCATAGACATGGCCTCGCTTATCAGCAATCAACACACGCAGCATTGGATCGTATGCTTTGTTGGTGGACTCGGGATTGATAAATGACAAGCCAACGCGGTTGACATCATCAGCAAGTGCCATCGTTTGGCTGAGATAGTAGTCCACTACCGTGCCGGGAAAATCCCAGTTCTCAGAATAGTCGCCCAGTTCATTGACTGTTGCGGTCAGGGTGTACCCGCCATCCGTGACCTGCAACTGACCTGCCGCCTTGCCGACGGGGACTTTGATTGCATCCGTTTCAGCAGCGGCGATTATTTGTGACATGAACATCATCCCAAGAAACACCAAGACGTATACCATGCAACGCTGTCTCACACGTTACTCCATTCTCAAATTTGTATTGAACTAAAAAACCGATTTAAGGCTTGTTTTCAGACGAAAACGCATCGTAACCACTCACGGAGTTCCAGAACGTTTTGTTGGCATAAGCCGATTGCCATTGCTTGTTGACGCCTTCAGCCAAAGCAATGTTGGGCAATTCGCTGGAGGGCTTCCAACTCACATGCCCATCAAGAAACGCGACATTGAATCCAAGACGTTGATGATTGACGATGTTGTCAGAGTAATCGGGATACTGCAGGTTCAGATTGTCTGCAAACAAAGGTGGATTCACATTCCATTTACCAACCTCAAAGACATCGCCAACATAGCTGCTGTCCGTATTTTCATAGACACCGTTCATGATCGGGATAATGCCCATCGCATAACTGGACCAGGCGCTTCGGTTCACTTCCTTGTCCTTGATGTATTGGCGATTGGCAGCTTCCCCACCATAGCGTGACCAGGCACTGTCCGGGCAGTAAAGCACGTCCACAACGTTGTTCAGATATCGCACCAGATGACCCGCAGCAGTGTAGTTGCCGTTATAGCCATCCCACACCTGATCCGTGCAGTTATTGGCGGTCATCGGGCTGGGATTAAAGGCTTCACGGAAGTCGTTGAGATAAACACGAAACACCAACGCCAACTGCTTCTCCTGCGTGGCACACTGGACCTTACGTGCAGCAGCGCGGGCCTTGGCCAGCGACGGGAGCAGAATCGAAATCAACAGAGAAATGATGCTGATCACAACCAACAACTCAATCAAGGTAAAACCTGTGCGTTTGGACATGGCAGGTCTCCAATCTGAATAATTTTCCGACATGTATCTTTCAGTGCATTTGCGTACTGCAATCACACCGTCTCAATCTGCCACAATCATGGCAGGGGTTTGCATATCTCTAGCGCGCTCATGGGCCATATGCGGTATGAGCCACTGACGCGATGCGGGTATCTCCGGCGAAAGCCAACTGTGCTTGAGGAGTTGTACAACCTGTTTGGCCAACCGATACACATCCACATCAAACCGAATCACCGGCAAGCCAAAAATCAACGTACCCGGGACATTGGCCTGCACCGCTATCTCAGGCTCATATGCCTTCTGATCACGGAGTACATCCGTCAATCCTGAAGCGAGCACATCGTTAATCACCACCATCCCATCAGGTCGCTGACGCACGGGCATTTTCAGGATCCGACGCGCCAGTTGACGACCTGCTTCAAGGCTGATGTCGCCAGCTTCAAGAATCGGCGATGTCTGAAAACCGTGCATCTCCGACGCCTGAATGAACGCATTCCAGTAACGATTGTGATGCCGGGCGCGGGCGTCTTTGGTGACAACGGCAAGACGTTTACAGCCCCGTGAAACAAGCATTTCACAGGCTTGAAGCATCATCGGCTGCTGATCAATTACAACACCTGCATCGGTTTTTTCCCACGAGCTGACATGCAGCCAGGGAACGCCGAGTTGCGTCAACGGCGCAGTATCCTCGGTCGCAACCGCAATCGGGCAGATCACCGCATCGACGTCGCCCTGCACGATCATGTCTTCCAAACCCGGGAACGTTTTCAAAGGCCACTCGGCATTACCGTGCTTGTCAACGACATGCGCCATCATGCGAACCTGTGCCCCAAGAATCTCACGGATAAAGCCTTCCAAAGCGCGAAGCAGGTGACCGTAAAACGGTTCGTCGGGCAAGGTGTTATGCGGGACCATGGCAAGCATCACCGTGTGATCATCCAAACGTGCTTTGGACATGTCCAGCACCATCGTGCCAGCACGTTGCTTGCGTTCAAGAACGCCGTCTTCGACCAGCCATCTCATGGCACGCGTGAGGGTGTCATTGCTGAAATTCAATTGCTGGCGTAACTCGGCCTGGGTTGGGAGCAGCTGCCCCACTGCAAACTTTTGACTGCGCAGGTAACGCAGAATCATGCGATAGGCTTTGAGTGCCTGAGGATGATTGCGTACTTCTGTCATGCTGACTCCTTTTAAAATACCGTATACCAGTATTTTTCTCAGCTAACTGCGTCAAGTCAATGTGTATCGCCAATCAATTTGGTGGATCTGGTCAATCAGGATACAGTGACCTTGCCCGAAGCAAAGTCGGTTTGAACCACCTTGCCATCCGCATACGTCGTGTGCCAGAGTTCATCAGCGACCTGTTCAATCGCCTCAATGTCCACCGACACACGATCAGCCAACTGCCTGCAACACAGTTGCTGCGAGGTCAGGACATACTCGCGGACATCGTCATACGTCGGCATGCCATGGACACCAGGAACATGTTCGCAGGCAATCTCAATAAACGGCATGGCGCCCCAGAGACAATCCATTAAAGCACCGCGACGGCCCTGCAAGGCCAACGAATGCGCCAGGTGATAGCGGATGCCGTTGTGTAATGCCACCGCCAATGCCGGGACATGTTCATCGACGTAATGCTCGACAAAGTCGGTGAACTTACCTGCCGACTCCACGCCATGGGTCATGTACACCCCGTCCATCAAATGCAGGTAGGGTCCAAAGGCAATCTCTGTACTGACGGTGTCAAAATGCTTCTGTGCAAGGTTAAAAATGGCTTGAAACCCAGCCATGATCGCGCGACGATCCGCTGGATGATCATCACTGTGACAAGTCGATAGCGCGCCGATGGCATCCATGTAATAATTGGCTTTGACGCCCAACTGAGCAATGCGTGGCATGTCGCGTTGGGCATGCTTGATGCTTTGCAACGGGCAAAGGCGCCAGTTAAAACCGCCAGCCCAGGGAACATTGCGCCAATGCCTGCCATCACGTCCGACGATGACATTGGCCATGTCAAAATCGTCACCACATTGATAGCTGTCTGAAAAATTATCATGCACGCCGATGTAAACATTCTGCGTCGCGCCCCATTGAATCAACTCGCGCATCGCAGACTCACCGCCTGCCTGTTCATTGACCGGGAAGCGTTGCGGGTAGCGACCATCATGCCCCTGCGCGTTCCAGCCAACCATCTGCGTGGTGATGTGATCAATGCCATCGTCGCGCATGCGTTGGAGAATCGCTTGGGCTTGAGCAAAGGTGGTATTGGATTGATAATCGCCCTGCCCGTTAAGGTCCGGCTTTTTGTAACCCATCATGATTTTCAGCAGATAGGTCTGGGCAAAATCACAAACTGCAGGGCGTGTCTGTGCTTTTTGTTCCAGCGTCTGTAAGCCACGCTCATCACGAAGCCACTGGCGATAGATCCGGGCAAACTGGTTGTAGGCTTTCCCATCAGATGATACAGGGCAAAGTGTTAACTGACGATCACCATCAATCATTGCATCACTGTGATCCCAACGATACACCCATGAAGCATGAACACTGTAAGTTTTCTCCGGGCCGAAATGCGAACGCACAACCAACTCCGCATCATGATCCCCTTGAGTCACCATGCCACAGAAACGATGGCCAAGCGTCTGAATGCCAAAGAGATTAAAGTGACATTTCATGGCCCACTGGGGCTGGGCAGCATAAATCGTCAGCCGCAATTCGCGAGCCATGTCATGATCAAATCGATGCAAAACGCCTGAAAAACAAGGCAAAAACAGATAACCGTCCTGCCCTGCCGAGGCCGCCCCCATCTCGGGCAGGATGTCAATCGACATCAACGTCGCCGCATCAGGCATCCATTCCACCAACTCCGACTGGGGCAATGTCAACTGCAAATAACCGCTGATCGGATCAACCGTGACATGCAGTTGGAAACTGATCACACGCCCGACAAATGGAATTGACACAGCACATTCAAGCAACTGCCCATTCTCAATTGGACGAATCTTGACCACCTCGACCGAATGCTCCTCATGGCGAATCTCCATGTGATTCCATAGCCGACAGGTGGCAACGCTGTTAACAGAAATGGCCTCAGACCAGAGATCCGAAGAAACGACAAAGCGCGCTGCGTTCTGATCGTAGCGCCCATGCGTCTGAGAAATTTCATTGTGACGTGTCGCGGTGGAACTGAATGTAATCATGCAAAAACCTTTAATACCGACTGTCGGTATTTATAGGCTTGTACTGTTTTCAGATCAAGTGCTCTGAGAAAAAAATTTAATCACCAATGGAAAAAGCCTGTTGTCTGAAAAACAACAGGCCATCAGAAACTCGGCCTTAAACGACATTTAACAACGCCAAGCAGCAACGATCACTCGTCTTGCCAACGGTTATTAAATGTCACACCGTTGGGTACGGTCTTTACCGAGCTATCGGCTTTGAGCACATTGGATGCATTGTTGTGATGGCTGGATGGGTGGTAATCCGGCTTGGAGGGATCGGACGCGTAGGTCCACCAATTGCTGTGAGACGCTTCATCGACACTGCCGGACTCCATGTTTTTTTCGTAGAGCAGAACGGTGTTGGTATAGAGATTTTCAATGCGTGTCGGCCGGTCATCCGTCCCGCTGGTGGCAAAGCGGGTTCGGAATCCGACCCGTTCTTCGGTGCTGGTCCCCCCCATGGAGGTACCGTAGTTGATACCCTTGTCAGAGGCACTTTTGAATTGCCCCACCCCTGTGTCACTGATCTGATGTGATGGACAAAGAAACGGTCCACCAACCCCCATGAGGTAATTTCGGTATTGCCACTCAAAGGTCAGCGTACCGGGATGACGTACACCCAGGTAATCACTGATGGGAACGATCCAGCTACTGTGCGAACTGCCGTAGGTACTGATCACCACAGGTGGCAGAAAGCCGTTGCTGCGTTCCCCCGCATACATGTTCAATGCCAGGCCGATTTGCTTGAGTTGATTCATACACTGGACATTGCGTGCTGATTCACGGGCTTTGGACAGCGCGGGGAGCAGGATGGCAATGAGCAAGGCAATAATCGAAATCACCACCAACAACTCAATCAAGGTGAATGCATCAGTTCGTCTGAAAAGTTTGCTCTGAGTTGACATGGGTCAGTTCCTCATGGGTTAATTCAATCATACCGGGTTAAACAAACCATTACTCCAACACAACAACCGGCCAGAACTCCGGCAAGGCGTGGGGTTGGTGCGGCGGCGGCGTGGTGACCAGTGCCTGACGACGTTTGTGATCGGCATCAGCATCATTCACCGCCAAGGCAAAACCAAACGTCGTGCCGGATTTAAACTGCAAGGGGAAGAGTTGCCTGGGCGGCAGGTGAAACTCATACACCGTCTGCCCCTGTCTGTGCGTGATGGCACATTGCCCATCGGTGATCGGTCCGACATCAACAAAACCAATCTGCCATTCGGGCGGCAAGGTCCGGAACATCTGATCATGCCCTTGCGACTTGGCGATGGCAATGACCTGATCGTTGCTGTCATAACGCGTGCCCAGTTGATCCGAACCATCTGCCATCAGGTCGACATAAAGCTGGAGACTATCGCCCCGCCAACTGTTGGGCATGTCATGTTGCTGACTGAAAAAGTCATCCTGCACGACGACACACATGTACAGACCGTCGGACTTGTAGCCCATGTATAGCTGAGCATCGAGGTCCTGCTTGCCATGCCAGGTCTGCTCCTTAAGCCACGTCCAGACTTGGCTTGAACCGTCAATGTGTAACGGCTTGATGTCCGACCAATCGGAAAGATCACCATCAATCCTGACATCGCGCTTGAGTTGCGCTACGGTCAATGCCTGCTGCTGCCAATGACGGGTCACTGGCGAAGCACCATCATCCGGGGTGAACACCGCATTAATCTCAGCGTCGGCATAAACACCGGGTTGTGTCGAAGGCAAAGTGATGTCGACCTTCTGCTGCATCCTGGGATCAATGCTCAGAGTCGCCTGTGTCAACGGTGCATGGTTGAGCTTGATCGCCAGCTTGCCATGATTGGTTGACGGCAGACGATTGACAACTTGAATCACACCCGTTGTTGCAGATGTCCGACGCAATTGCAACGCTACCGACTGTGCACCAAGTCCGCCGATCTGTGTTTGCTTCAGATGCTTGAGTACATGATCCACCGAACCTGCAGGGGTTACCAGGAAGACCGGGTGACTGGCCAACATCAAAGCAAGACGATTTTGTTCCTGTTTGACGGAGATCGGATTGCCCTGAAAATCAAGGAGTTTCCAACCCGCTGGAAGTTTGGGCATGGTGAGTTCCTTGCCCTGGGATTCACCACGATCGACTTTCAAATCGTAAAGCCACATGGCGGTGACCGTCGAACCATCGTCACCAGCAAAGACATAGGTCCGACTGTCATCGCCAATCAACTCCTCAGCATGCAGATGACGATTACCGATCAGGTTCAGCAGGTTGTTGATCGCGGCCATGCTTGTATCGGGATGACCGAGCATGGGGCCAAGTTGCGGGGCTTCTTCCTGATACCAGTTGAGGTAATAGCGGACATGCTGACGATTGGCCAGACAGGCAAGGAGCGTTCGACACATCATCGCGGCTGCCAGGCGTTCGGCGTGACCGACATCCTGACTAACCGGCCCCAATCGCCAGGGGTAAAAACCACGCAAAGGTGTCGCGTTCATCTGAGGTACGTTGTAGGGGCAAGTCCCCTCCCCTTCCGTGAAATAGATCGGCGCATCCGACAAACCATGACGGGCTTTGAGTTCGATGAGCCGACTGATGTCCGTTGCCAAATCGGGATCTTCAGGACGGGCACGATAGGTGTGAATCGACACGGCATCGACTGCACGATTGCCCCCTGCTTTGAAAAATTGATCCAACCAACTCTGACCACTGCGTGAGGCGTTGTACGGATCAGGCGTCAGAATCACAGCGTTTGGATTCACGGCTTTGGCTTTGCGGGCAAAAAGCGTCACTGCTTTGGCGCAGTCTTCGGGCGTACTCATGTAGCCGCTGGTGTTGGGTTCGTTGATGGTTTTCCAAACCGGTTGAACAGCATAGGTCGCAAGCCTTTGTTCCAAGGCTTTATCAAGCTTCTCCCAATCCGCATCGGTGTAACGGGCATCATGAAAATGCGGTACATCCAGATCACGTTTGTTGAGCATGGTCACGATGTGCAGAAAATCCATCGCGTTAAATTGCTCAATCACCGACGGGTCCCTGGGCAAAAAGAAACTCAACGTCCCACGCACACCCAACTGCTTGAGAAACGGGACGTCACGGGGCAACACCCAATCACGACGCTGAGCATAGCGAAAGGCCCCCAGATCCGATTGAGAGAGATCAACCAAATGCGCAACACGCCCATAAGCCATCACCGGTGTTTTACGCCCTGACACATGAGCTTGCATGTTCAACCGAAGTATGCCTTTGAGCTTGATCGGTTCAAGTGGGAGTTCAAACGTTTGACGTTGATTGGCAGCGATGTCACTCGTGAAGGTTTGCGTGTGATGTGTCTTGCCCCAGACATCCTGCACGTCGATTATGAGTGTGATTTGTTGTGCCTGCGAGGTGGTGTTGGCAGCATGAATGTTGACGGTGGATTGAGGCTGCGAAGTGAAGAGATACTGTTCGCGTGTCTGCGTGTCGGACCAGACTTGCAATGGCTCCTGCGTGAAGTCCAACGCAGTATCACCTTCATGAAGCTGAACGTCATCAAACCAGATACTGCCGGCTCGTTGGTCCTTGCGATTGATCACCGCCCAGGGGTCACCTAAGCCGATGCGGACCATGGCATTGATGGCTTTGAACGTACAAGTGTATCGCTGCCAACCGTCTTTGAGCGTGACACGTTTGCCTTGAAATTTGGGCCATGTGTCGGTTTGCACGAAAACGGAGGTGCGCATGCCGGCGTGTTGCGGCCTGGCATAGAAACTCACGGTGTAGTTCTTACCCGGCTGTGTCGCAAACGGCATGGTGCATGCCATAGGCGGAACCTGACCGGGGATGACATCATAACGCAGCGATTGACGCCCGGTGTGTTTGACCTGTGTATCCAGATGCCATGATTGCAGACCACGATCGGGCATGGTGTAGGAGGTAATGCCCCATGTCCAACTGGACAGATCGGCTTCAAAGCCAGGATTGGACAGCAGGTTCACGGGCATGGTTGAGGTAGCCAAGGCCAGCGCATCGCGCGTGGCCCAGGTTGGTTCATACACCCGCAATTTGCTGACATCAATTTGTGCTTGTTTTGCAGGGGTTTGAGGCTTCTGCGCTTTGGGTTCGCTGACTGCTTTGTCCTTGGTTTGCGTTGGTGTTTTCTCTACCTTAGGCCCCAGTGTGATTTTCAAATGCGCGACACTGTTTTTTTGTGTATGAACAAACACCTGAAAATCCGTGCGATTGGGTTGATTACGATAGTCACGGAGATTGGCAAAATGCACGCCATCGACTTGAACCGTCAACTGCTTCTGAGGTGTCTGCGAAAAGAAGACCATTTTTTTAGCATGTGGGAATTCATGCTTCTCAAAACGCATGGGGACAGTTACCGTGCGTTTATCCAGCTTGACCGTTTTGCCTTGAAGCAACTCGCCGGAGAATGAAAGCAGGATGGGTTTGCTTTGGTCGGGCTTGAACTTGACGGCCACATCCAGCACATAGTCAGCAAACCGATAGACCACCTGCTCCACGGGCTGCTTATCCGATGGCAGTGTGTTGAGCGTGATGGAATCGTCGTCTTGTTGTACGTCGACTTCGCTGTAACGTACTGCCGGGTACAGCGACATCATGACATTGCCATCATGATAAAGCTTTGCCATGCCATCGGTGACGACAACCTGCCAAAGACCCGACTCCCAGTTGCGATTCCCATCGGCGAAAGTAACAGACGTCGAAAGTAAAACGACACAGAATATCCCAAGAAGCGCACGCAATATCATATCCCTCATGCAGGATGAAAAACACTGTAAAACAAGCGTGATTGACGAATCAGACACGCTTACACGTTGAACCCAGATGCAAATACTCAGGCACAAGCACGTTCTCAAAGTTGGCCTGTTGATGCTTGATCATGTCGATGCAGAGATCCGCAGCCACACGCCCCATCTGATCAAACGGGAGAATCATCTGGGTGATGTGATCATGATCTTTCTGAGCAGGCAAACCGGCCAAACTCAGGATGTTGATTTCATCGGGCACTGCAATGCCCATGTCCGACAAGCAGGCAAGGGCTTTCATTGCCATGGAGTTGTTGTAGCAGACGATGGTGTCGACCTTGGATCGCTTAAGCAGTCTTGCCAGGGGCTGCTTGGAGAAGTTGGTGTGATCAAACTCCCCTGCCAACGCGATGTCCATGGCATGCAGTTGATCAAGCAGGACATCTCGGCGGAGTTTGCCACTGTAGTGATTCGTCCTGGCGGTGACATACAGCACGCGTTTGGCGCCGATGAGTGTAAGCAATTTGCACGCCTGCTTCACCCCGTTGGCATCATCAGGCAAGACACCATTGTGCCTGGGAACCTGATATGGATTGAAGATTACCACCGGCAACCCGGCTTCCTGAATACTCACCAGTGAATCGTCTTCGGGTCCCATGGCAAAAGTCACCGCAGCAGCCAAGCCATGCCTACGCATCCGTTCACGCAAACGTGAGACATGAAACTGATCGTTGGCATAGATCATCTGCTGCGTCATGTCGAAGCGCTCAAGCTGTCGGCTGAGCTGCTGAACAAAAATGGACTCCATGCTGTCAAAGCCGTTGCGGTAGGGATGAATGATCAACCCCACCGGCAAATGGGTCGGCAAATTCCCCACACCACGTCGCGGCTCAAGCTGCTGAACACGGCGGCGCGTACGGTAACCAAGCTTCCGCGCACTCTCACGAACACGGTCCGCCAACTCCTCGGAGTAACGGACGTTGTTGTTGTTCCGACCGTTGAGAATGGTTGAAGCTGCTGCCAGGGAGCAGCCTGCCAACTCGGTCACATCTTTGAGTGTGGGTTTGGTTTCCGAACACTTCATGCCTGATTCTATCCCAGCTTTGAAAACCACAAACAAGCGGTTTTTGATTAAAAATGATAAAACTCCAAATATTAATCATAGCAAGCAATGCGGTTTTCATCTTGTTACACAAGCATCCCAAATGTTCGCTGGAACTTGTATTTTCAGGGTTTATCCCAATAAACAACAACACTCGGCACCTGATGATGCCGAGTGTTGAGAACGATTGGGTTTAAAGCGTTTAGAACTTTTTCATCAAACGCAGGCTGCTTCGGGTTCCGGGAACTTGACCAGTGATGGGATGTCCACGGGCTGACCGGTTTGGAAACAGATGTTGGCAGCAATGCCGGTGAGGATGGACATGGCGCCGTCGACATGGGAGGCAGCATGCTTGAGCGGGTCAGGCGTGCCTGGTTCAAAGACATCACGCAGCAGCTTGGCGTCACCACCACCATGACCGCCTGCATTGGATTGCGGGATGTCGATGAGGATGGGCTTTTGCCAATGATGTTGGAGCACCAATTGCGTCGGTTCCTTGACTTCGTAAGGCGAACCGCCGGAGACGTTGCGGGCGAAGTTGTGATCGTCATCACTGCCTGAGACGTAGGCCGATTCCTGGCAGAAGAGTTCGAGGCGACCCTTCGTACCGTTGAAGGCAACACGGTAACCTTCCCACGGCGAGTAGGCGGTGAGATGGTAGCTCATGGTGGCACCGGATTGGTATCCGACCATCACGGCCATGTCGTCTTCGATGTTGATACCTTTGCCGAAGACGGATTGATCACGGATGTAACCGTCTTCGTGTTCGGCGTCGAGGTAAAGTCCCTTGAGTTCCTTGTTGTTTTCCATGTTCAGGCCGAAGGGATCTTTGAGACCGACTTCACTGCCGTGGCAGCGTTCGTAGAACTCAGTCACACCACGGGCCTTGGCATTTTCCTGGCCGTAGAACTTCAGGCCACCGAGTGCAAAGACCTTGGCAGGTTGCGAACCGATCCACCAGTTGACCAGGTCAAAGTGGTGCGTGGCTTTGTGAACCATCAGGCCACCGGAGTTGGCTTTGTCACGATGCCAACGGCGGAAGTAGTCAGCACCGTGCTTGGTGTTGAGCAGCCATTCAAAGTGCACGGAGACGACGTCGCCGATTTCACCTGCCTGGATGAGTTCGCGGACTTTACTGTTACGCGGGGCATAGCGGTAGTTGAAGGTCACCGTCAGATGCTTGCCGGTCTTGACCTGCGTGTCGAGAATCTGCTGACATTTCTGGGCGTCGGTAGTCATCGGCTTTTCGCTGATGGCATCGCAGCCGGCTTCCATGGCACGGCAGATGTATTCGTGATGCGTGCAGTCCTTGGAGGTGACGATCACGGTGTCCACCTTCATCTCCGCGATCATCTTTTCAAACTGGTCGGGCTTGTAAGTCGCAACGGGCTTGTAGCCTTCGACTTCCTGGCTGTACTTGTTGTTGTAGTAATCCATGCGGGTCTGGTTCACATCGCAGAACGCGACCAGCTCGTTCTTTTCCGCATAGTCACCTAACAACGCTTTGGTGAACATGGCAGAACGGCTGCCAAGACCGACGACGGCATATCTTTTTCGATCACTCATGGTGAAAACTCCTGTGGGCAAAATTCATGACTTGTGCAGAATATATCTTAACCATTGTAACTTTACATTGACTTGATCAAACCTGGATATTAGCATTTTCGATCATGCTCCACTATCTCTCATCAGGCCAACGTGACTATCACGCCAAACAGATCGGCATCAGTGTCCGCAGCGGCTGGGAATTTCAGGCGGTGGTCTCCGGCAAGATGGCGCCGACCTACCCCAGCCCGGAAGGAACCGATTCGTCCTATAAAAACAGACATTTATGGATATTCACCCCCGGCGTCCCACATGGCTGGCTATCCCCACCAGGACAGCATTGTCGCATTGTGGTTGCCCATGTAGACACCGAAGACAT
>MDTD01184445.1_pt1 | contig 19561 bp, 20 predicted proteins | sample 811221 | NCBI WGS metagenome assembly MDTD01 (sample SAMN05326646, study PRJNA326480) | marine metagenome | isolation source: seawater | place: Pacific Ocean: South West | collected 2011 | reverse complement strand
ATCCCTAGTTTTCTTTTTTTCATTATTTAATTATTAATGCTTTTTTGTTAGAACTTGAAGCAAATTATGGATTTAAAAAAATATATTAGATCAATTCCTGACTATCCAAAAAAAGGTATTTTATTTAGAGATATAACAACATTAATAAAAGATGCCGAAGCTTTTAAGTATACAAACGATAAGATAGTTGAATTATCTGAAAAAATTCAATTTGATAAGATTGCTGCGATTGAGTCTAGAGGCTTTGTTTTTGCATCTACAGTTTCATATCAGTTAAGAAAACCGTTTGTTCTATTAAGAAAAAAAAATAAGTTACCTGCTGAAACTTATTCTGTAGATTTTGAGCTAGAATACGGAAAAGCAACGATAGAAGTTCATAAAGATTCGATTTCTAAGAATGAAAAAATACTTATAATCGATGATTTAATCGCTACTGGAGGCACAGCAGAAGCTGCAGCAAAACTTGTAGAAATATCCGGAGGCCAGGTTGCAGGTTTTATTTTTGTTATAAATTTATTTGACTTACCAGGGAATAAACTTTTAAATAAAAAAGGGTACAAAACACATAGCTTAATAGAATTTCCAGGACACTAATTATTTTCTAGAAAATTTTCTATATAGTCTTTTAAATTTTTTTTACCGAAATATTTAAATATTCTGTTAGAGAGATTTTTATTAATTAAAGCTGATGCATATCTTTCTCCTGCTCTTTTAGGTAGGTATTTGTATTTTGTTTTAAACATTTTTGCCACTTCTAGTATTGAGTAAGATTTTTTATTTGAAATACTATAATGTCTGCAAAGATTTTTTTTCCAGGCTAAATAACAAATATTAACAGTATCATCTATATGTGTAAATCTTCTAGTTTGAGACCCAGGTCTAACTACTGGTAAGGCTTTCTTTTTTTTATAATGATCTTCAAAAATCCCGATTACGGTAGACATATGCCCTTTACAAATTTGAGCAGGGCCATAAACATTGTAAAAATAAATTACCTCATACTTAAAGTTAAACCATTTTTTTAAATTTTCTAATAATTCTAAATTTTTTGCTTTTGTAAATGCATAAGGCGATAAGTTTTTGTCTTTTCCAGAGTTTCCAAGAGACGCCGAAGTAGCTGAATAAATCAATTTAATTTTATGCCTCAAACAAAAATTAAAAACCGCATTAGAGCCAATTGTATTAGACTCTATACACTCATTCATTTTTAAAAAGCTTTGATAAATTCTAGCAAATTCCCCAAAATGAAAAACGGTTTTAATATTTTCAGGAGCCTTTATTATTTTTGAAATTTCAGAAGTATTACATTTCAAATATTTAACCCTAGAATTTTTGATGTGGTTTTTTTTTGTACCAGAGCTGTAGTTATCAAAACTTAAAATATCGTAATTAGTTTTCTTTATTAATAAATTTATAAGATTTGAGCCGACAAATCCTGCGCCTCCTGTAACAATAATTTTTTTCATTTAAGCTTATAAGATCTTTATAATTTATAACGTATTAAATCAATCCAATCTTGGTCTAAACCACGATTCCTTTCCTGCAATAGAGTTTATCAACCCACTTAATCTACAAAGGTATATTTCTCTTTGTTTCTTATTTGAGGTGATAAAGTTTAATATGAGTTTCAAAGTTGCTGTAATTATTTTCGGTATAACTATTAATAATGCTAATAAAAAACCTTTATGTTTTTTGTGATAATAAAAAGTTGACCACATCCAGTGCCAATTTCTATTTTTTTCTAATTCATGTAAAGACGTTATCTTCACTGAACCACCTCCATCATGTTCTACTTTTATTTTTGGATTTACTAAAATTCTTCCTTTTTTATTTTTAATTTGTTTACATAAATCTATTTCTTCAAAGTAAAGAAAAAAGTTTTCGTCAAAGAATGTGTTATTGAATTTTTCAATATTAAAAAACATGGCATAACCCTTAATATTATCTACTTCTAAAGTGTTTCCATTTTGAACATTGTTGACAAAATCTTGATTAGGGCCAATCAACCAAAAATCATTATTCTTTACTGCAGTATTATAAAATTCTTTTAAAGAATCTTTTAAAAGCCTAGTATCGGGATTTAAGACAAGAGCAAATTTTGTTTTTACTTTTTTTAAACCAAAATTATTACCAGCTGCGTAGCCATTGTTTTGCATAGTTAAAAAACACTCAACATTTGACCTATAAGCTTCAATTTTCTGTTTAAATTTTGTATCATCTGAATTTTCAATTATAATAATTTTTGACTCTTCGGGTATTGAGTCTATGCAAGAATAAATTTTGTGTTCACTTTTAAATGTTACAATTACAACAGTTATGTCACCAAAATTCATTAAATAATAATATTTGATTTTAAAGGATAATTCTTTTAATTATTTATCATAAAATTGCCTAAAGTTCTTTTAAATATTAAAAAAATATGAAAAAAATCATTGTTACTGGAGGCTCGGGTTTTATTGGTAGTAATTTAGTTAATTTTTTAATTCAAAAAAATTTTTTTGTAATAAATATAGATAAGCAAAGCTATTCATCAAATGATTACAATAAGATTTTAAATAAAAATTACAAATTATTCAAATTAGATATAAATAATAAAAAAGAATTGATTTCAATAATTAGAAAATATCGTCCTAAGGCTATTTTTAATTTAGCAGCAGAAACTCACGTGGATAGATCCATAGATGGGCCAAAAAATTTTATTAATTCAAACTTTGTGGGAGTTTTTAATTTACTTGAAGCCATAAGATATTTAAAAAAAAAAGAGAATATTAAGCTTAAGTTAATACATGTTTCTACAGATGAAGTTTATGGCGATATTAAAAAAAATGAAAGATCTAATGAAAACTTTTCATATAAACCAAGCTCTCCATATTCTGCTACAAAGGCTGCTGCAGATCATTTGATTAAAGCTTATATAAGAACTTATAAAATTGATGCTGTAATATCAAATTGTTGTAATAATTATGGTCCTTTTCAATTTCCTGAAAAACTAATTCCAAAAATTTTGTACAATATTTTTAATAATAAAGAATTACCGATATATTCAAAAGGTCATAATATAAGAGAATGGATTTATGTTAAGGATCACTGTGATGCCCTTTATAAATTATTTTTGAGAGGAAGATCTGGTCAAAGTTACAATGTAGGTTCAAATATAAATTTAAAAAATATTGATTTAGTAAAAAAAATTCTCGAATTATGTAAAAAACAAAAAATCGAAATTGGAGCTAAATCAAAAATTTCTTTTATTAAAGATCGACCAGGTCACGACTTAAGATATGCATTAAATTCAAACAAAATAAAAAAAGAAATTAATTGGAAAAACAAAACAAATATTAATGATGGTCTTTTTCAAACAATTAAATGGTATAAAAATAATAAAAAATTTTTAAAAAGGGCTTCTAATAAGATATTCACAAAAAGACTTGGACTGAAAGTATGATAAAAAAAGGTATAATATTAGCTGGGGGAACTGGTTCTAGATTAAGTCCTTTAACTAAGTCAGTGAATAAACAATTACTACCTGTATACGATAAACCATTAATTTTTTATCCTTTGTCTTTATTAATGCTCAATAATATTAAAAATATTTTAATTATAGTTAATAAAGGACAAATAGATAAATTTCGTAAAATTTTACCTGAAAAAAATAATTTAGGTATAAAAATAAAATATTTAGAACAAACAAAACCAAGAGGTTTACCTGATGCATTTATTATAGGAAAAAATTTTTTAAAAAAAGAAAATGTTGTTTTAATATTAGGAGATAATTTTTTTCACTCACTGAAAACTAAAGATATTTTTTTTAATAATTCAAAATTCAAAAATGGTGCAAAAATATTTATTTCAAAAGTTAAAAATCCAAAACTATTTGGTGTTGCCACTGTTAATAAAAAAAATAAAGTATTAGATCTTAAAGAGAAGCCAAGTAAACCAAAAACTAATTTAGCAATTACAGGTCTGTATATTTTTGATAAATATGTTTCTGAATATAGTAAAAGGTTGAGGCCATCAAACAGAAAAGAGTTAGAGATTATAGATTTACTTAAAATATATCAAAAAAAAAATATGCTCGATGCACAAATTTTCAAAAGAGAAATTAAATGGTTAGACGCTGGTTCTATTGATGATCTTATCAACTCATCAAATTATGTAGAAAAAGTAGAAAGAAACAAAAGTAGAAAAATTGCTTGTTTAGAAGAAATTTCATTAAAAAAGAGGTGGATCGGAATTAAACAAATAAGAAAATCGATTAAATTTTACGGTAATTGTAAATACTCAAAATTTTTAAAAGGATTAATAAAAAATTAAATTTTATGAAAAAAATATTAATTACTGGTGGTGATGGAAGGTTTGCAAATGAGCTTAAGAAATTTAGAACTGTATTTAAAATGATTTTTTTAAGTAAGAGAGAGTTAAACATTAGTTCATCAAAATCGATTAAAAAAAATCTCGAAAAATTTAAACCAGATTATGTTTTTCATCTAGCTGGTTTATCAAGGCCAATGAAATTGCATGAAATAGATATTTGTAAAAGCATAGAGCTTAATATTATTGGTACATGTAATATTGTCAAAGAATGCTCAAAAAAAAATATAAAACTAATTTATTTTTCTTCTAACTATTTATATCCAGGCAACAAAGGAAATTATAAAGAATCAGATCCAATTTTGCCTTGGAATAATTATGGATGGTCAAAGTTAGGTGGTGAAAGTGCAGTTCACATGTACAAAAATTCGTTAATTCTTCGCTGTGCTTTAACAGAATATCCTTTTTCACACAAAAAAGCTTTTTCAGATGTTCAAAATAATTTTATATACCATAAAGATTTTATACCTATATTATTTAAACTTATATCGAAAAAAGGAATAATTAACGTTGGAAATAAGACTAAAAGTGTTTTTGAGTTTGCTAGAAAAGAAAACAAAAATGTTATTAAAATAAAATCTAAAGGTATCATGCCTAAGAGGATTGATATGAGTCTAAAAAAACTCTTTTCTATTATAAAAAAATGAAAATTAAAAAAACAAAGTTTAATGGATTGTTTATTGTTAAACAAAAATTAAATATCGATAAGAGAGGTTATTTAAGAGAAACATATAATGATAAGATAATAAAAAAAAAATTTAATTTTGAATACTTTACCTTTTCAAAAGCGAATGTGTTAAGAGGTTTCCATTTTCAAATAAAAAATTCCCAATCAAAGTACGTTAATGTATTAAAAGGAAAAATATTAGATTGTGTAGTTGACTTAAGGCGAAAGTCAAAAACTTTTGGCAAAATATTTAAAATTATTTTGTCTGAAAAAAACTCATTAGGTCTTTTTATACCTAAAGGCTTTGCGCACGCTTATTATTCTTTAGAAAAAGAAAATCTAGTTTATTATAAACTTGATAATTATTATAAACCTAAATTTGAACGTGGAATCATTTGGGATGATAAAAAATTAAATGTTAAATGGCCTTCAAAAACGCCATATATATCTAAAAAAGACAAACAAATGCCTGAGTTAGAATATTATCTAAAAAATAAAAAACTCCTTAATTTTAAATGAATTATACAAATTTTGATTTTAAAAAGAATTTTATTCTTATAATTTTAAGTTTTTTTTTTTCATTATTATTTTTTAATGATCAGGTAGCCGTTAGAGGTGGTCTAATTATCTCTGAGGAAATTAAATTTGCCGGTGAAATATCACCACTAAAATTTTATTTTTTAAATTCATGGACATTATTAACACAAACCACAGCCTTTTTGTTGAAATTTGGATTTTCTCCAAAATTTATATCTTTCATACTTGTATTTATACTCAATATAATTTTGTTTTATAGTTGTTTTCTTATACTAAATAAATTTACAAATAATTTTATTCTATCATTAATAATTAGTTTATTTTTAATTTTTTTTCAAAAAAATTTAGGCGATACTGATTATCCATCTTTAATTTACACTATTCATACTTTCGGTGCATATTCACAAGCTCTTGTAGGTCTAATAGTTACTTTATTAATCTGTAACTATTTAAGATTATCAATTTTTTTTAGCTTCTTGTTATTTGTCATTCACCCTATAGTTGGTTTGTGGGTGCTTACTATTTTGTTTACATTGATTTTTTTTTTAAAAGAAATACCAAGCTACAAGAAATTAATTATTTATGTTACTCCAGGTCTTATCTTAACTGCTTTAAGTTTATCATTTTTCCTTTTTTCATCGTTAGACACTTACTCCTACGATCGAAATCTATTTAATATCTATATGGATAAATGGGACGGACATAGAGCTAAAACTAGTGATATACACTTTGAATATATATTTAAAACAATCATTGTATTGCTCGTAATAAATTTTTTTCTAGAAAATAAAAAAAAATATAAATTTATTATCTATTTTTTAAATTCTTTAATAACCTCATCCATTCTCATATATTTTATTTTCAAATTCTCTAACTTTAATAGCGTTGGAGTGTTCTCAAGTATTATACCAGGAAGATTTATGGCTACTTATACCTTTATATCTTGGCCTTTAGTTTTATCTTTAATTTATGAAAAATTTAAAAAATATAATTATATAAATAATCTTTTTTATTTATTGATAATTATTTACTCTATAATGCATAATAAAAATTTTATTCAGGTAAAAAATAACCTTTCAAATTTAGAAATTTTATCAGTAAACAAAAATCAAAATAAAATTTTCCATGAATTGAGAGATTTTGAAGACACTAAAAACATAATAGCAACTGAAAATGCAACTTTTAATACATTATATATTTCAAAAAAACCTGTGTTATTAAGTAGATCGTTTGATTTTCTGCCCTATCATCGCTACTTGGTAAATGATATTAAGGAAATTTTAGAGGAAGTATATGGCTATAACTTTAACAATCCGCCTATAAAAAATTATCCTTATTTAAATGATAAATATATTAAAGATAATTTTGAAAAAAGGTCAAAAAAAGATTGGATAAAAATTAAAAATAAATTCAAATCTAATTATGTTATTACGCCTAATAATTGGAAATTAAATTTAGAGCTAATTTCAAAAGATAAAAATTTTAAAATCTATAAAATTATTTAATTTTTTTCTTAATTTCTTTTATAATATAGCTATCTCTTCCCCTAACTTCCTCAAATATTCTTGCCAAATAAATTCCAATAATTCCTAACGTCAATAATACTATACCTGAAAAAAATGATATGGTGATTATTATACCTGCAGTCCCTGGAACAGCTATGTTAGTAAATTTCATATAAAGTGCATAAATAATTAAACAAATTGAGAATATAATTGACACCAAGCCCAACAAAATTCCAAAATATAATGGTTTCAGCGAATACGCAGTTACTCCACTTATAAATTGAGATACTGGTCCTGCTGATAATAAAGGAAACTTTGTAGATCCCTGAGACCTAGCTTCTCTTACATAATTAACGTAACTTTGCTTAAAACCAACCCAGACTGATAAACCTCTAATGTACGGTCGAAATTCCTTTTGTTTAAGAATTTTTTCTAAAGCTTTTTTTGAGATTAATTTAAAATCTCCTGCTTCGATAGGAAGTTTAATATCAGATAAAAAATTAATTATCTTATAGGCAATTTTAGTAACAAAAAGTTTTAATTTTGACTCACCTAGCCTATCAGTTCTTATAGTGTGCACTATATCCGATCCATTTTCATACTCTTTAATGAGTTTTGTTATAAGTTCGGGTGGATCCTGCAAGTCTGAGTCCATGTAAATTATGCAATCACCTTCAGCGTGTTTAAAGCCTGCGAGAACACAGGGACCCACACCAAAAGTGCGTGACATGTTTATTAATGTAATTGGAAAAGTTTTTTGTAAATTGCTCAATATTTGCTCCGATTTATCATCAGAAGCATCATTAACAAAAATCAACTCATAATTATAATTGTTTAATTTAGATATAGTATTATGAACTCTATTTACTAGCTCATCTAAATTTTTTTCCTCATTTTTAAAAGAAAAAATTAATGAAATAAGTTTCATGAATAATTATTAAACTATTTAAACACAGATTAAAATGGTAAAAAATTAATAAGGTTTTTATGAAAAAAATAGATTTAGTAATACTTGCTGGTGGAAAAGGTTCAAGAATAAAAAAATTTCTTCAAAATAAACCTAAGCCGATGATGAAATTTAACAATATATACTTTCTTCAATATCTTATTAATAATTTTATTAAATATCCTTTTAATAAAATATATATTTTAACTGGTTTTAAACATAAGGTAATATTTAAAAATTTTCATAATAAAGTTTTCAATTTTATAAAAATAGAATGTATTAAAGAAAAGAATTTAATGGGCACTGCTGGCTCTCTCTACAACCTAAAGAAAAAAAGAATTAATGATTTTATCCTTACAAATGGTGATACAATTTTTGACATAAATATAAAAGATTTTTTAGGTAAAATTAAACAGAATAAATTAGGTAATTTAGCATTAGTAAAAAAAGATAAAAATATAAATAGTGAAAAGTTGAATAATTTATCTCTAAAAGAAAATATTCTTTCTTATAAAAATAAAAGTAAAATCATGAATGGAGGCGTTTACTTTTTTAAAAAAAAATTTTTAAGATTTATTCCCAATAGAGAATGCTCACTTGAAAATGAGATTTTACCGAATTTAATAAGAAAAAAATTGATTTCGGGAAAATTGTATAAAAAATTCTTTTTAGATATAGGAACACCAAAAAATTTTAAAATTGCACCAAACAAACTAAAAAAAGAATTTTATAAAACCGCAGTTTTTTTAGATAGAGATGGAGTAATTAACCATGATTTTGGATACGTAAACAAAAGAAAAAATTTTAAGTTCAAAAAAGGTGTAATAAAGGGATTAAAATATTTAATAAAGAAAAATTTTTACGTTTTTATAGTAACAAATCAAGCTGGTATAGCAAAAGGAAGATTTACTCTAAAAGATTTTTTCTCTCTACATAAATGGCTTAAAATTGAATTATTTAAAAAAGAGATATATTTTAGCGATGTACAATATTCTCCTTATCACCCAAAAGGTATAATTAAGAAATTTAGAAAAAAAAGTAGTTTAAGAAAACCAGGAAATAAAATGATAACAAATATTTTTGACAAATGGTTAATAAATAAAAAAAAAAGTTTTATGATTGGCGATAAACTTTCTGACGAAAAATGTGCAATTAAAAGTAAATTAACTTTTTATTATCCTGAAAAAAATTTTTATAAACAGATTAAAAAAATAATTAGATCTAATTAGTAGTTATTTATTACTTTATTTTTATCGTTAGTAAATATTTGAATTAATTCTGAAATCCCTTCCTCTAAAGTAATTTGAGCTTTATAGCCTTTTTTTTCGATTTTTTTATTGCTTACAAAATAATCTCTTTTGTCCGGATCTTTTCTGTTTGTAACAATTTTTATTTTTAATTTTTTATGCTGTTTTTTTATTTTTTGAGCTAACATTAGCTTACTTATATTAGCTGATGATAGCCCCAAATTATAAACATCATTCTTCATTTTGTTAAAATTTTTCATTGTATATAATATTGCATTAACTACATCCCTGACATGTATAAAATTTCTTCTAAAATGAGGTTCAAATAATGTTAATTTATTTTTTTTAATTGCAGTATAAACAAAGTTATTGACAAGAAGATCGCTTCTCATTCTATAACTGTGACCAAAAACGGTAGCTAACCTAAAACAAACATGATGTTTAATTTTTTTTCTTACCAAAGCCTCTCCATCACATTTTGTTCTTCCATAAAGTGAAATTGGTTTTAGAGGACTGTTTTCATCACAATACTTGTTTTTTTCACCAATCCCGTATCCAGAATTAGTAGTCAAATAAATTACTTTATTTTTATTACTTGCAAATTTGCACAAAGATTTTATTGAGTTTAAATTAGTACTGATTGCATCTTTTTTAAATTTTTCACATAAAGGTGCCCCAACTAAAGCTGCCAAAGGTATGATAAAATCATGCTTTGTAATTAATGTTTTCATCAACTTATTATCTCTTATGTCATCACAAATAAGTTCGAATTTTTTATAAAAGTATAAATGATTTAAAGATCCTTTATCATATTTTAATAAATCTACGACTGTTACAGAGTGGCCTGCCTCGAGTAACTTTGTACTTAGCATTGAGCCGATATAACCTGCACCACCTGTAATTAATATTTTACTCATCTTATAAATATTTTGCTATTCTATCTCTTTTACTTAAAATTGGTTTTTTAATTGGCCATTTGATTTTAAACTTGGGATCATTCCAGCGATAGCTTTTTTGATTATGCGCGTCAATATATTTTCCCTTATAACTCCATTTATAATGAAAAATACAAATTTTAGACAAACAAAGATGTGCATTAGCATAGTATGGAGGTATCAAAATCATCTTTGGTTTATCATGATCAAGTATCCATTTTTTATGTTTTAAATAGTTCTTAGAACTTTTTCTCATATCAACAACAACAAATAAAAATTTACCGTAGACACTCGTTACCATTTTCCAAGATTTAAAATCACAATGTAAGCCCCGTAAAGTATTTTTTTTCGAAAGAGAAAATTTGTCGTGATTAAAATTTAAGTTTTTAAACATTCCTTTTTTCCAAGTTGTCCAAAGAAGTCCTCTTTTATCTTTAAATTTATTATTATTTATCACTTTTATATCTTTCATCATTTAATTTTTAATCACCTTTAATTTTCCTTTTTAATTTTATTTTTGTCATTTCCACAATGTTTTCAGCAGCTTTTTTTCCAAATTTATTCTCTATTAGTTTTAAAAAAGGCTTATGATTATGATATTTGTCAAAAGCTTCATCTCTTAAAGTGATTACTTCTTTTGCTGAAAGTGTCTCGGTTGGGAGAGGTAAGGTTTCGTAAGAATGAAAAGAATAACCCTCGTAACTATCAGGTAGTTTTACACCGTCGTTTAAAGCTTTTTTATATAAAAAACTTCCAGGCAAAGCCATTGCACCATAAGTATTCCATCCAGCTGTACAAAGTTTAAGACTTAGCTCGAATGTTTTTTTTATTGTTTCTGCTGTGTCTCCTGGAAGACCGTAAATATAGTTTGCCATCACATTTATATCAGCTTGGTGGACTCTCTCTATAACTTTTTGTACATCAACATCTTCAAATTTACCCTTGTCCACCTCTAATCGCACTGCTTTATCGCCGCTTTCTATTCCTAGCGCTAACCATTTAATTCCAGCTTTTCTCACCAAATCTAGAATTTCAGGTCTTTTAACTGTATCGATTCTACTGTAGCTCCAAATTCTTAAACTGTCATCCTCATTTCTTTCAGCTAATTTTTCGCATAAAGGAATATAATATTTTGGGTTTAGCAAAAACATTTCGTCGACTATCCTAATGGTTCGAACACCCATGTTAATCAACTTATCAAATTCTTTAATTATAAAATCTGGAGACCAAAAACGCATCTTACTATAATTTGAGGCTACACCTATTTCATCATTATCATTTCTATTTATGATGTTTATCATGCAAAAGTTGCAACCAAATTGACAACCTAGACTAGTTTGTAAGCTTGCATATGGTGACCTCTTTTCAAAGTCATATTCAGCATGCCACATAGGGGCTCTATATAGATCTAGTGGTTGATTTCTAAAAGGTAACAAATCCCAAGCATATCCGGGCAAATCATGATCCATTTTATCATTTGGAACTATTTGTTCTGGCTCATTAATTTGAATTTTTTCACTATCCCTGTAAGCTATACCTTTTATCTTTGATAATTCTTCACTTGTAAATTTTTTTAATTTTAAAATATTACGTAAAGCGTAAACTCCCTCATTAGTAAATACAAAATCAATACTATCTTCTTTTCTCAGAGTTTCCTTTGGCAAAGCTTGAACGTGTGAACCGATTATAGAAATTGGTATACTTATATTCCTTTTTAAAAACTTTGCTAAATAAACAGCCCCACTCATATTAGTCGTGCCAGCATTTACGTTTTGACCGTAGACAACAAAACATATAATTTTAGGTTCAAGTCTTTTAATCCTCTCTAAAATATCTTTCTCATTTATATCCTCAGCATTAGCATCGATGATCCCGACTTCAAATCCTATGCTTCGAGTTGATTGCGCTAATAACAAAGCCCATGTAGGAGGTTCAATTGCAGAGTAAGTTACAGACAATTTCTGATAAGTTTTACCCGAGCTTTTGGCAACAAGAAATAGACAATCTAATTTTTTTTTATTGCTCATTTAAAAGAAATATTATTCAGTATTTTTGCAATTTTAATAATCTTTTCTTTTTTAAGATCGGGATAATTCCCAATGTAATATCCAAAAAAATGAACTCTTTCTACATTTTTAAAATTTTTAAAATTTTTAACTCTGATTTTTTCTTTAAGATAAGGTTGTCTTAGCTGATTTCCGCCACCGGCATTTCCTCTTCTAAATTCAATATTATGTTTATTTAATTGCTTTTCGAAATAATCTCTTTTTTTTAGACTATTAGTATTTAGTATAATTGGAAAAGCGTAATTACAACTTCCTTTAACATTGTAATTTTTCCAATATTTTTTTTCATCTAGGTTTTTTAAAAAAATTTTAAAGTTCTTGGTTCGTTTTAGATTATTTTTATTTAAAGATTTAAGTTGGTTAATACCCATTACAGCTCCAATCTCATTATTTCGAAAATTTAGAGTAGGATATAAAAATATAAATTGAGGAGACAAGTTTTTATATTTTCTAATCAATTTATTCTCAAATTGTTTATTTTTTGCTTCTCTAACCATCCCATGAGACCTAAATATTTTTGATAATTCATAAATCTTTTTATTATTTGTACAAATCATGCCCCCTTCAATAGTTGTCATGTGATGGGCATAATAAAAAGAAAAATTTGAAATCAAACCGAACGTGCCTAATTTTTTATTATTATGTCTTGCACCATGACTTTCGCAAACGTCTTCAATCAATGAAATTTTTTTCTTTTTAAGATTATTAATTAATTTATTTGTTAATCCATTAAAACCTTGCGCGTGAGTAATAAAAACTGCTAACGTCCGCTTATTTATTTTTTTTAAAACCTGATCCGTCGACATTGACAAATTTTCTAAATCGATATCAACAAAAACTGGCTTAAACCCATTCATAATTACTGAGTTAATATCAGATACCCATGTCAAAGATGGAACTATAATTTCATTTTTATATTTATTTTTGTTAAGTGCTTTTAATATTGATATTGAAATATAGTTTGCTGATGAACCAGAATTAACAAATGTAGAATATTTAACATTAAGCCACTTTGACCACTTTTTCTCAAATTCCTCAACTTTTTTAGACTGAGTAAGTATTATATTTTTATTTTTTAATAATCTTTTAATAGCTACCATATCCCTATGGGTATAATTATTGTTCATCAATTTGTGATTAAAGTTCATATTATCTATCTAAATTTTTAAATATAACTTTTGAGCCCTCATTTGTAAATTTGAAAGGTATATTTATTATTTTAGGATTATTTTTGAAAAATTTATATCTATATTTATGTTTCATATACATAAGCAAAAAACCCCCACCTCCTGCTCCCAGCAATTTGCCACCTAATGCTCCAAATTTACGAGCATGGTTGTAAAGATCATCAATTTTATTGTTGGTTATAGAATTACTTAAATTTTTTTTTAAAACCCAAGATTCATTAAGTAGTTTGCCAAAATCATCAATATCACCAGATTTAAGTAAATTTTCACCGATATCAACATGTGTTAAAATTTCTTTAATAAAGCTTTTTTTGTCTTTAGTAAGTTTATCGGCGTAACTCGATGCAATTTTATGAGCCGTCCTATTTATCCCAGTATAAATAAGTATTAAGTTATTCTCAAGTTTACTCATGTTGCTTGTTCTGGTAATTTTTTTTACTCTGAAACTATTTCTACTAAAAAAAATTTTATTAAAACCTCCGTACGAGGCAGCTATTTGATCTTGTGACCCAATTATTTCACCCATTGTTTTCTGTTCAAAAAATATTGTTTTTCTCGCTAAATTTTTTTTTGTAAATTGATTATTGTTTATTTCAGATAATGCTTTTAATAATCCAACAGTAAAACATGAGCTTGAACCCATTCCACTTCTAGCTGGTAAGTCACCATCGTAATGTATCTCAACACCTTTTTTAAATTTTAGTTGCTTTAATAATTTTTTAACCGCCACGTGTTGTATTTGATCAATTTTTCTTACATTTTCAATTTTTGACCAGACTATTCGAAATTTGTGATCGAAAAAATTTGGTAAAAATCTACAAGAAATATAAATATGTTTATTGATTGTGGTAGATAATACTTTTCCTTGAAACTTTTTAAACCATTGAGGGTAATCGCTACCGCCTCCAAAAAAAGAAATTCTATATGGTGTTTTAGTTATTATCATTATTTTTCATTATAATAATCGCCATATTCTACCAAAATTGTATTTATTCCATCTTGTCTTTCATATGCTTTTTTATAAGCTGGAAATATATCCTCAGGCTCTTCAAGTCTTCTTACTTCAATCGTAGAGCACATTTTTTGTATAGCTTCGGAGAAATCTCCAATGTGTTGAAATTGAGGGTGTAGTGGTCGTTGAGATCCTATTCCTGTTCGAATAATTATTTTAGGCCTAATCTCATTTCCTGACATTACTTTAAATTTATCTATATGGTTTATGAGCTGATTAATGGCGTAAAGTAAAAAATTCCACCTAGGATAAATACTAATTGGAACATGTTTATCCATTGCTAAACCGAGAGACATTCCCATTTGCATGTCCTCGGCTACTGGTAACTCCAATAGTTTTTTTTTATTAACATTTTTTAAAGTATTAGACATTGCAGTACCAGGAACTTCAACGGCTTGTCCAATAAATATAGTATCTTTTTTACTACCTAAGTACTCCATTGATTTTTTTAATTCATCAAAATATTTCATTAAAATTGAACTCGCTTTCCCGCACCTGCGTGAGGATATTTTAATTTATATTTATAAAAAGTTATGTATTTACTTTTTGTTTTTTCAAAAGTAAGATTTTTTAATGACCACGTTTTTCTTGTATCTGTACAAACTGATTTTGAGTTATCTTCAATAATAAAATGAATTGGTAATTTTTTGTTAATGCTATATTTTATTGTTTCATGAGCAATTCCAGTTTCTGATGTCATATCCCCCATAAAACAATAAACTTTATTTTTTGATTTTTTTCTCTTTAAAGACAAAGCCACTCCTACGCTTATTGGTAATATTCCACCTACTATTGCTGAAGAATAAATTTTGTATTTAGGAAAACATAAAGAGATAGATTTGCCATCTATTATTTCTTTCTTTAACAGTTTAGATGGTACGCCCTTTAGCAAACATTGGTAATGAGATCTCCAAGAGCAAAAAACCCAGTCATTAGTTTTAACTTTTTTAAAAAATTTTATTAAAAAGTCCTCGTTATCCGAGTAAAGATGAATAGGAGCACGAATTTTACCAGCATTAAATATCTCTGCAATTTCATCTTCAAACTTTATTAATTTTTTTTTATTCATAATGCAATTTTGGTAGCGAGGGGCGGATTCGAACCGCCGACCCCAGGCTTATGAGTCCTGTGCTCTAACCAACTGAGCTACCTCGCCAATGAAGTTTTTATAGTATATTTGACATACTAAATCATTAGTTTAGTTGAAGTTAAAATTGTTGGAATTGTTAGATTTTATAGTGTTAAGATTATACCGAAAACAGTTACAGCTGAAACTGCGGCTACACTAAGAGCTAAATTTCTATTTCGCTCTATCTTTTTTTCTTCGTTAATTCTGGACAATAAGTCTGTAAGTTTGACCTTACTTTGTTGCTTGATTTCCTCAGCGTGATTATCAAATTTGTATTGTGAACTCATGCGCATATTTAAACAAATATCTGTTTTATTTTAAATATTGTGTTGGGGCAAAATGGGTTGTGAAGACTGATTCGACCCAAAATGATTAATTTCTTAATGATTTTAATGCTGGGTCGTGTAGCGCTTGGTTTTCTAATTTAAGCGAGTATTGCTCTCCTTCTACCTCTAAACTTAAATCTTCTGTCTCGAAACCAGTATCCAAATAACCTAAAGATAAATTTTTTTTGTAATAAAAAGAATAATTTGAACTTGTAGTATTTCCAACAATTTTATCTTTATAAAAAATAGGTTCATCGTGTAATAAAAGTGGTTTGCCGGGTTTAAAATTTTTTTTTAAAGAAAATAATTGAAGTTTTTTCTTAGGTTGTTTATTTATCATTTTTTCAACAGCTTCTCGACCAATAAAATTTTCTTTTTTTTTAAGATTTACTGCAAAAGATAATCCTGCCTCTATTGGATTATTTTCTGACGTAATATCATGTCCCCAATGAAGAAATTTTTTTTCTAATCTCAAAATATCAAGTGTATGCATACCTGAATAACCTAAATTATATTTTTTACCGATTTTATTAATGATATTAAAAAACCTATTGGATATTTTTTTAGGTATAAATATTTCCCACCCAAGTTCTCCAACAAAAGATAATCTTTGAAACCAAATTTTATTTTTGAAAATAATTAAAAATTTACCATTTGCAAAAGGGAAAGCTTCCTTTGAGAAAAAATCTCCAAAAATATCTGTTAAAAATTTTCTGCTATTTGGGCCAAAAATTCCTACACAATTATAATTTTCAGTCACATCATTAAATTTTACATCTTGATTAATATTTTTAAGAATATGTGATTTATTATGACTCCTAGAAAGTGCTGGGCATATAATTCTAAAATAATTTTCTCTTAAGCAGGAAACAGTAACATCGGCTTCTATTCCACCAGAAGGATTAAGCATTTGAGTATATGTTGTCTTGCCTTGTATGTTTTTAATATTATTTGAACATAATCTTTGTAACTGATTGTGAGAGTTTTTACCGCTAATATCAAATTTAACAAAAGGTGACAGTTCAAAAAAACTTACATTATCTCTAGTACAAAAACATTCTCTTTTTGCTGCCTCATACCAATTTTGATAGCCAAAACTATATTCATATTTTGGTCGTTGTTTGGTGGAATACCACATCGGTCTTTCATGTCCAGCCATTTGCCCAAAGCACGCTCCTAATTTTTTTAATTTATTGTGGTAAGGTAGTAGTTTTATATTACGTGAAGTTTCCAATTGTTTGTAAGGCCAGTGCATTTTAAATAAATTACCTAGTGTCTCAGTTGTTCTTTTTTGTATAAATTTTAAAGAGGAATTAAAGGCCTCAAATCTTTTAATATCTAAGCTTAATAAATCTTGTTTTGTGTAACCATTCATCATCCAATCAGCAATTGTTTTTCCAGCACCGCCTCCTGAACCAATACCAATACTATTAAAACCGCAGCAAACATAAAAATTTTTGATTTTTTCTGTTTCTCCTAAAAGAAAATTGCTGTCTGGTGTGAATGATTCTGGGCCTGAAAAGTATTTCTCTATGCTTAATTTCTTGATATCGATAATTCTCTTAGATGCTAGCTTATGTAGCATTTTAGAGTAGTTATTATCCACCTTAAACTGTCCAAATGAAAAATTGTTAGGTACTTTGCCTGATTTTTTAAAAGCATTTTTAGCGTTAGGTTCAAAAATTCCGATCATCATTTTTTTATGATATTCTCTAATATATAGGTATGTATCAGGATCTCTAAATGTTGGTAAAAGGTCAGGAAGTTTTTTGTAATTTTCTGTAATCATGTAAAAATGTTCATTAGGGTATAGTGGAATACTTACACCAGCTGCCTCTCCAATTTGACGAGACCACATCCCAGTACATAAGACAATATACTCACAATCTATTTTTCCTTTATTAGTTTTTATGCCTCTAATTTGATTGTTTCTTATTAGAATTTTTTCTAATCTGCAATTTTCAAACATTTTTACTCCAATTTTTTTTGCAGCAACTGCAATTGTTGATGTAAGTATTTGAGGATCTGCTTGACCATCCTCTGGTATGTGTAGTCCACCAATTACATCGTGATTTTTAGCAATAGGGTATAAACTCTTAAACTTATTTTTATTGATTATATCAATATTTAAATCAAATATTTTAGACATTGTTTTTTGTCTAAAATACTCTTGCATTCTTGCCTTAGTAGTGGCGATATTTATTGTTCCTGTTTGTCTAAAGCTTGTATCAAGTCCAGTAATTTTTTTTAAATCGTTATAAAATTTTACAGAATATTTTCTTATCTTAGTAATTTGGGGTGTCGTTCCTAATTGTGTAACCATGCCAGCAGCGTGCCATGTAGTTCCTGATGTTAAAACATCCCTTTCTATAAGGATTGTATTCCATCCATTGTTAGCAAGATGATATGCTGTTGAACAACCTGCTATTCCACCGCCAATTACAACTACTTTTGCTTCTCGCGGCAATGAATTCATTTAATTTTTTAAAAGATCTGCTGCTGGTGTATATTTTAAATTGAAGGCGTCAGAAACACCTTTATAAGTAATATGACCTTTGTAAACATTTAGTCCAGCTAAAAAATTTTTGTCCTCAAGCAATGTTTTTTTGTAACCTTGGTCTGCAATTTTGATAAGTAAAGGTAATGTCGCTTTGTTTAATGCCATAGTGGAAGTTCTTGGCACACCCCCAGGCATATTTGCAACACAATAATGTACTACGTCGTCTACGATATAAGTTGGGTTTGCATGTGTGGTTGGTTTGCTAGTTTCAACACACCCTCCTTGGTCTATAGCAACATCCACAACTACTGAACCTCTTTTCATTGATTTGATCATCTCTTTTGTAACTAGCTTTGGTGCCTCTGCGCCTGGAATTAAAACTCCTCCAATCAATAAGTCACACTCTGATACAAGTTTTTTTAGATCTGTTTTATTACTCTCTGTAGGTATAATTTTGTCACCAAACATTTCATGTAATTCTTTTAATCTCTCTTTTGACTTGTCAACGACGTAAACTTTTCCTTTCATTCCTGTCGCTATAATTGCAGCATTTTCTCCGACTACACCGCCACCTAAAATTACTACATTTGCTGGTTCTACTCCTGGAGCTCCGCCTAGCAGTAAACCCCTTCCCTTTTGATTTTTTTCTAAGGAATGTGCTCCAGCTTGAACTGACATCCTTCCAGCTACCGCGCTCATAGGTGCCAACAGAGGGAGTCTACCTTTATCATCAGTTACAGTCTCATATGCTATACAAATCGACTTGGATTTGATTAGTCCCTCAGTAAGTTCTCTAGTTGCAGCTAAATGAAGATAGGTATAGATAATTTGCCCTTCCCTAATCATTTTTACCTCACTCATTTGAGGTTCTTTAACTTTAACTATTATTTCTGCATCTCTAAAAATATCTTTAGCATTATCGTATATTAGTGCCCCAGAGTTTTTATAGTCTTGATCTGTAAAACCAGCCTCTAATCCACCATTTGTCTCAACTAAAACCTTATGACCTTTTTTATTTAAAACATTAACACTGTCAGGTGTGAGACCGATCCTGTGCTCTTGAAGCTTTATCTCCTTAGGAACTCCAATGATCATAACTATGACTTAGAATAATTTGTGATACCAGTTCTTAATTT
>MDTD01002646.1_pt1 | contig 19561 bp, 17 predicted proteins | sample 811221 | NCBI WGS metagenome assembly MDTD01 (sample SAMN05326646, study PRJNA326480) | marine metagenome | isolation source: seawater | place: Pacific Ocean: South West | collected 2011 | reverse complement strand
GCGCTTCGACGTCGTAGGCTTTGAGTGCACCGTCGTTGGTGAAAACAAACAGGCGGTTACCCCGGGTCAGCATATCGGCCCGTGCACCGCCCGAATCCACCTTGATGCGCCCAACGATGTCGCCGTCGACCTGTGACAGCAGGTGCAGATAACCCTCGAAGTCGACCACCGCTACGTAGCTGTTTATCGGTGTCGGCCGGGATAAATCGCGGAAGCCGAGGTCAATATTTTGCCAGCGGACGCCCTGCCCATTTCTCAGGAATGCGCTCACTGTGCCGTCATCATCCGCAACGTAGACGTTACCGAATCCGACACCCACACCCGAGACAGACGACACATTACGCTGCCACAGCCTGCGGCCTGAACGTGTATCGATCGCCGCGAGGCGACCCTGATAACTGGCGACGTAGAGTTCACTCCCTGAGAGCGCCATCGATCCGTCGATATCGACGATGCGTTCGATTTCCGAACGCCCCTGAGGGATGGCGACGCGCACTTCCCAAGCGACGTTGCCAGAGCGTAGGTTGATCGCGACCACTTTGCCGTCGGCAAAACCGGCAATCGCGTTGTCACCCAAAATCATCGGGGTGCCCGTTCCGCGAAGCGTTAATACCGGGACATCGCTGGTGTAGGTCCAGCGAACCTCGCCGTTCTCATAATCGAAGCCCATGAGCTTGCCGTCGTAGGTCTGGGCTATAACATAGCGGCCGTTCCCTTGCGGCGCAGACAAAACCTCACCAGAAACCGGAGCACGCCATATCTCTGCGCCAGAGTCTGCATCCAGACGCATGACAAGCCCCTCCGAGGCGCCGACAAAAATGGAATTGCCGTGGTGGCCAATTCCACCCGACAGGGCCAGCTCCAGATCCTGCTTCCAGCGAACGCGGCCACTTTCCGGATCCACTGACATCACTCTGCCTTCCGCAGAGGCGACGTAGAGACTGTCTCCCACCAGCACAGGATTAATCTTTAACAGCCCCTCACCCTGGCCATCGCCAACACCTCGGGACCACCGGCTCTTGAGCTTGACCTGCTCCGTAATCTTCTCGAGCTCTACCGGCTCTCTGGGGTCAAACTCATCGTCGCTAAACCAGCCCGTTATGGTGCTGCAACCCGTCGTGAGTAGAAAACTAAAAATTAATAGATGTCGGGTCATTTGCCCCATCAGCTTGCGCCCTCAGCGGTTTCAGGCGATGCCTCAACGGGTAATCGCGTCTCGAGTGTGCGCACCTTGTTGTCCAGTACAACGCTGTACTGCCCTAATTCTGTCGCCAAGTCACGCCCTTGGCGATAAGCCGCCAGCGCCTGCTCGGGCCGGCCAGCGGCGAGATGAATGTCACCCTGAGCTTGCGCATAGGCCACCGGGAAAGCCGCACTGCCCTGCCCCAAAATGGCCAGCGCCTCATTTTCCTTGCCCTGATCAGCCAGTACTCGGGCAAGTCGCAACTGAATCAATTGGCCTATATCAGACCGCGTATCCCCGGCTGTCAAAGCCCAGCGCAACGCGGCCTCGGCGCCCTCGAGATCGCCTTCATCCACTGCACGACGCGCCTCTAGCATCGCCGCAAACCGCGCGTAGGTTGAGCCGCTGTGCTCCGCTTTTAACTCCTCGGCCAGCGCCGTGAATTGCGCAGCGTCACCGTCCTCGAGTTGGATCGCGAGCATCGTCGCGTAGAGGTCAGATGCCGCCTCGGCCTGCGACACGGTGAAACCTTGATACTGCTGCCAGCCCACCGTCCCCAGTACGGCAACGACGACGGCGGCGACAATGCCCTTGCCGTTTTCGTCCCACCAACGTTTCAGGGCCTCTAAATCAGCCTCATCCTGCATATGATCTGCCACGCGCGACTCCTTTAATCAGGCGCTCTGTGCGTCGTTGAGGACTTCCTCAAGAAACACTTCCAATTCTGTATCGGCGATGGTTTTTTGCTCCGCGTCAGCCCGCAAGGGTTTAAGCGTGACTTGCTCTGCGGCGACTTCTGCTTCGCCATAAACCAAGGCCCAAGCCGCACCGCTTTTATCAGCGCGTTTGAACTGACTCTTGAAACTGCCGCCGCCGAGGTGCTGAACAATATCCAGCTCCGGGAAGCGACGTCGCAACCCGTCCAATCGGGGCAAGCTGTGCCGAAAAGCGGCTTCATTCGCTGTAATGACGTACAGATCCGCCGCGGGCGAGACTGTAATATCCAGCGCCTGCATGAGCAAGGTTAACCGCTCCAGCCCGACCGCAAAGCCCGCAGCCGGCGTTGATTTGCCGCCAAAGGTCTCTACCAGCGTATCGTAACGCCCGCCGCCACAGACGGTGCTCTGCGCGCCGAGATGCTCGGTGGTCCACTCGAATACGGTCTTGTTATAGTAGTCGAGACCGCGCACCAGTCGCGGATTGACCACGTACTCAATGCCCAGCGCATTCAGGTAGGCAAGCAATTGCTCAAATTCTGCACGGGTGTCGTCGTCTATATAGTCCTGAAGCACCGGCGCGTTGTCTAAAATCTGCTGGGTATCCGAGTTTTTGCTGTCCAGAATTCTCAATGGATTAGAGTCCAAACGACGCTGGCTGTCCTCGTCCAGTTGATCGACGTGCTGCGACAGATAGCCGACCAGGGCGTCTCGATAGCACGCGCGGTCTGCGGCAGAGCCGATCGTATTGATCTCAAGCTGCAACGCGTCGTCGACACCCAACCGTCGCCAGAACTGCCGGCACAACGCGATCAACTCCGCGTCCTGATCAGGCGACGACACGCCGAAGGCCTCGACTCCCAGCTGATGAAACTGACGCTGACGCCCTTTTTGCGGCCGCTCGTAGCGGAACATCGGCCCCATGTACCAAAGACGCTGCGGCGTTACGGCCAGATTATGCTGTACCACCGCTCGCACGCAGCCAGCGGTGCCCTCCGGGCGCAATGTCATGCTGTCATCATTGCGATCCGCAAAGGTGTACATTTCCTTTTCAACAATGTCTGTGACCTCGCCGATAGAGCGAGCGAACAGATCGGTTGATTCGATAATTGGCAGGCGGACTTCTTCATAGCCATAGCTCGACAACACTTCGAGTGCGGCAGTCTCCATTGACTGCCACAAAGGGGTGTCCTCGGGCAGGATGTCGACCATCCCGCGTATGGCTCGGTATGTTGTCATGCGTTGTGCTTCAGTTTGTGCTGGAGATGATATTGGCGTCCCGCTCTGAGCGCGCAACCTCAAGTGCTTCAGCCCGGTCTCGTATGACTGATTCCAGGTGATCGACAAAGTCCTGATTGCTCACTTTGTGATCAGGCTCGCCTGAAATGTAAATGAGGTTATTCGGCGTCGCGCCTGTCAGACCCACGTCAGCCTCCCGCGCCTCGCCGGGACCATTCACGATACAGCCAATCACCGCTACGTCCATGGGGGTACGAATGTCCTCAAGGCGGTTTTCCAATTCATTCATCGTGCTGATCACATCGAAATTCTGTCTCGAGCAACTGGGACAGGCAATGAAATTAATGCCATTGGTACGCAGTTTGAGGCTCTTCAGGATCTCGAAGCCAACCTTAATTTCCTCAACCGGGTCTGCCGCCAGCGAGATGCGGATCGTGTCACCAATGCCTTCCATCAAGAGCATGCCAAGACCGACAGCCGACTTCACGGTACCGCCGCGCGTGCCGCCTGCTTCGGTGATGCCCAGATGGAGGGGCTGCTCGATTTGCTCAGCGAGCTTTCGGTAAGCCTCGACTGCCATGAATACTTCCGAGGCCTTTACACTGACCTTGAAGTCCTGAAAGTCATGGCGATCCAAGATGTCGACATTACGCAATGCTGATTCAACCAATGCGTCGGCGTTGGGTTCAGGATACTTGCGCAACAGTTCCTTACCCAATGACCCAGCGTTCACGCCAATTCTGATCGGGATGCCCCGGTCCTGACAGGCGGCGATCACCTCGCGGACCTTCTCTTCCCTGCCGATGTTGCCCGGATTGATGCGCAAACAGTCAACGCCGTATTCAGCGACTTTCAGCGCGATCTTGTGATCGAAATGGATATCGGCGACGAGAGGCACGCTAGCTCGGGCGCGGATGGCTTTAAACGCCTCCGCGGCCTCCATGCTTGGTACCGATACCCTGACAAGGTCGGCACCGGCAGCTTTAATTGACTGGATTTGCGCCACCGTGGCCTCAACATCGCAGGTCTCGGTGTTGGTCATACTCTGTACTGCGATCGGCGCGTCCCCACCGATCGGCACATTGCCCACGTGGATTTGTCTACTCTGGCGGCGCTTTATTGGCGAAGGCTGGTTCATGGCCACTGTCCTCCCATGCACGGCCAGTAGCCGGGCACTCGTTATCGACTCTGACGCTCCCGCCACGCTCTGTATTCAGCTGAATCCGGATACAGATTGCGCAATGCCAACTCATAACTACCCAGCGCGTCTTGATCACCTGTTAGATCGGCGATTCGTAAACCGAGTAGCAGCCCCCGCGGCGATTGCTGTGGAGTGACCGTCCTGTAGGTCCCATGATACCGCTTGGCTTCGTCAGTATCACCCGCTTCGAGTCGAAGAAAACCCATCTCTAAAAGAGCGACCGAGTTGCGTCGATCCATGGATAAAGCCCGGGAGAACGCCGCCTCGGCTCCGACAGGGTCGCTCAGTTGGAGACGACACAGCCCCAAATTAACAAACGCCATGGGGCGGCCGCTGTAGAGCGTATCGTCGGTAACGCGGGAAAACTCGCTTTCTGCCTCAGTGAACCGTCCGCGGGAGTAGAGGAACGCGGCATAGTTATTGCGCGCGCGCGACAAACTGGGCTCAGCTCCGAGAGCCGCCTTAAACTGCTGCTCGGCCAGCTCAAATTCACCCGTGCTCTGATAGACCAGCGCAAAGGCTTCAAATACCTCGGCATTCTGCGGATCAATTTCCTGTGCGAGCTCAAGATTGCGCTTGGCATTATCCCAATCGCCGACACCAATATATTGCCGCGCCAAGGAGACGCGCTTGTCGAGCGTCGCATCAGGGTCGGCGGTCATTTGCGCACCACCGCTGTATTCCGTCACGCAACCCGACAGCAACAAGACCGTGACCAAGGTTGCCGCGACCTGCCACGCTAGGGGACAAGTCCCCGACCGCAGCCATGTCAAATGTGTGTTACGCCTGTGCGATGCCTTCATGAGGTCCCACCTAGCCGGCTTCACTCGATTCCAACAGGGTCCGGTCCTTACGTCCAGCCCGGTGTCTTTCGGATCGTCGTGTCCGGTCGACCACCTCGCCTACCAGCTGTCCGCAGGCCGCATCAATGTCGTCGCCGCGGGTCGTGCGAACGGTGACAACAAACCCAGCGTCGGTCAGCACCTGCCAGAAACGGCTGACAGCGTTGCCACTCGGGCGCTCGTACCCTGAATTCGGGAAGTCATTAAAAGGAATCAGATTGATCTTACAGGGGTAGTCTTGCAACAACGCCGCAAGCTCTTTGGCCTGGTCCACGCTGTCGTTCACGCCAGCCATAAGGGTGTATTCAATCGTCACCACCCGTTTCTTGTCCGTTTGTGCATCAAGATACGCTTTTGCCGACGCCAGCAAACGTGCGATGGGGTATTTGCGGTTGATCGGAACAATTTGGTCGCGCAACGCGTCATTCGGAGCATGCAATGAGACAGCGAGGCTGACGTCAGCCCATTCAGCTAAACGATCCAAGTTCGGCACAACGCCCGACGTCGACAAGGTCACTTTTCGCTTGGAGAGCCCGTAGGCGAGGTCATCGCACATCAAGCTCATTGCCGACACCACGTTGTCGAAGTTGAGCAATGGCTCGCCCATCCCCATCATGACCACATTGGTCACGACTCGCCCTTTACCGGACTGCCAAGCGTCATAGGAGTTGATGGCCAGCCACACTTGGCCAATGATTTCAGCCGCAGTCAAATCACGCTGAAAACCCTGCTTGCCGGTCGAACAGAATGTGCAATCCAGACTGCAGCCAACCTGGGAAGACACGCATAGCGTCGCCCGATCGCCTTCAGGAATCAGTACGGCCTCGACCAAACTCCCGCCTTCTACCGCAATGGCCCATTTTCGGGTGCCATCCTGGGAGTCGTGCTGTTCGGCTATCTCGGGCGGAAGAACGTCTGCGATCTCTGCAAGCCGGGCCCGCAAAGGTTGGCTGAGATCTGTCATGAGAGCGAAATCGCGCACGCCACGATGATGAATCCACTTCATCACCTGCTGTGCCCTGAAGCGCTTTTCACCCAGATCTAAAAAGAAGTCCTCAAGCTGTGCCCGGGTCATCCCCAGCAGGTTGACCCGGCTTGAGGCCGGTGTCGTGGCAATGATTTGATCCGGCTCGGTCATGGCTGGGCGGCCGGCTCAGAATTAGCGTGAGCAGATCTCGCTGGAGGCGAAAAAGTAAGCAATTTCGCGCTCTGCAGAGCTCGGCGAGTCAGAACCATGGACAGCATTGGCGTCGATAGATTGAGCAAAATCGGCCCGGATAGTGCCCGCATCGGCTTCCTGCGGATTCGTGGCGCCCATCAATTCTCTGTTGCGAGCAATCGCGTCTTCTCCTTCAAGTACCTGTACCACGACAGGCCCGGACGTCATAAACGCGACAAGATCGGGGTAGAAGGGGCGCTCCTTGTGCTCGGCGTAAAATCCCCCGGCGACAGCGTCGGACAGATGCAACATTTTCGCTGCCACAACCGTCAAACCCGCTTCTTCGAAGCGGCTAATGATTTGACCAATCACATTCTTCCCTACCGCATCCGGCTTGATAATCGATAAGGTGCGTTCCACAGCCATGTCTGTCTCCGATATTGACCAGAAAAAACCAAGGCGTTTGCCTTGCGGGCGCGGAGTATAAGGCGTTTTCGACCACGGTGTCATGGCAACAATGCCACGCTGGGTTCGAGCCACTTAAGCTACCGGAGGAAGCCCCTCAATGACGTTCCGACGCGTGGTTAATCGTGTAGCGAGGGATTTCGACGACAAGATTGCTATCACCCACCTGCGCCTGACAGGACAAGCGTGATTCTGGCTCCAGTCCCCACGCTTTATCCAGATAGTCCTCCTCGAGCTCGTCAGCTTCGCTCAATGACGCAAAGCCTTCGCGAACGATGACGTGACAAGTGGTGCAGGCGCAGGACATCTCGCAGGCATGCTCAATATCGATGTCATTGCGCAACAACGCCTCGCAAATACTCTCGCCCACATCGGCCTTAATCACGGCGCCTTCGGGACACATCTCGTGATGGGGTAGTACAACTATTTCTGTCACGGTGCGTCTTCCTCCGCTTCGAGATCTGTGAGCGCCACACCCTGCAGCGCTACCTGAATGCTCCGATCCATGCGGCGCGCCGCAAATACTTCGCTGGCGCGACCCAACTGTTCAGTCGACTCACGGATTCGGTCGGGATCATGGCTGTCTATCGCGGCCTGAAGGGACTCTATCTCACCCTGTAAATCAGACCACTCGCTGTCAGATAACAGATCCTCATCCACCGCCAGTGCACCATGAATCCCCGCGATCAACGCTTCAGCTTCTACCCGCGCCTCGCCGAGCTTTCTCGCCAACATGTCTTCACCGGCGTTTTCGTAGCCGGCCTTCAGCATGTCAGTAATCTGTCCTTCGTCCAGACCGAAGGCAGGTTTCACCACCACTTCAGCACGGGCACCGGTTTCCTGCTCCATCGCCGCGACCTCAAGAATACCGTCGGCATCCACCCTGAAGGTCACCTCAATTCTGGCAGCCCCCGCAACCATAGGCGGGATGCCAGTGAGCTCAAATTGCGCGAGAGAGCGGCAGTCTTCAACACGCTCGCGTTCGCCCTGAACAACATGAACCACCAATCCCGTCTGGCCATCGCGGGCCGTCGTAAATTCCTGGGCGCGGGCAACCGGTATGGTGCTGTTGCGCTCGATCACACGCTCGACCAGGCCGCCATAGGTCTCCAAACCGAGCGAGAGCGGGATCACATCCAGCAGGAGCGCCTCATCCTCGCCGCGATTGCCTACTAGCACATCCGCTTGTTTAGCAGCGCCCATCGCCACGACCTCATCGGGATCGAGACTGCAAAGAGGCGTCAACTGGAAACAGTCCGCCACCGCTTTCTGTACCGCCGGCGTCCGCGTAGACCCACCGACCAATACCACCCGGTCAACGGTGTCAGTGCCTGCATCGCGCAGCGTCTGTCGGCACGCCTGCAAGGTTTGCTCAACAAACGGCGCAATCAATGTCTCGAGCGTTTCGCGGGTGACCGCTACCTCAGTCAGTCCATCCCCTAATTGCGAGAGTGATTCTGTGACGCTCTCGCTGCTTGTCAGCCCTTCTTTTATGCTGCGGGCCAATCGCAATGCGATGCGACGCTGTATCGACGAGGGATTAACGAGCCCCGCTTCACGCAACACATGGTCCGCCAGCGCTCGATCGAAATCATCGCCTCCCAGCGCGCTATTGCCTCCCGTCGCCAATACTTCGAACAACCCCTCGCGCATCTTGAGTATTGAAATATCAAAGGTCCCGCCACCCAGGTCATAAACCGCGAGAAGCGAAGATTCCTCTGATTGTTCGTCCAACCCATAGGCAACAGCCGCCGCAGTCGGCTCATTCAACAGGCGCAACACCTTGATGCCGGCTAGCTCAGCTGCCTGTCGCGTTGCCTGTCGCTGTGCGTCGTCAAAATAAGCGGGCACCGTAATCACCGCGCCCGCGATAGGTCCTTCCAATGTTGGCTCGGCCCGATCCTTTAGCGCCGCTAAAATCGCCGCTGATACCTCTACCGGTGTTTTGGCTCCCACGTCGGTCTCAAAGGCCAGCCCTTCGCCTGGGGCGAGCGTCACATAGGGGTCATCCTCAAATTCTTGCCGCGATCGACCGAGCATTCTCTTCGCTGAAGCGATCGGGCCGGATGCGCCGCGCTGAGCCGCCTCGAAGGCTAGCCGCCCAACCAGCGTTTCATTCACGCCGTAATGCACGACGGAGGGCAATGCAGTCTCACCTGATTCGTCTGCCATCACGCATAGCTGTTCACCGTCGAAGTGAGCAATCAGACTGTTAGTCGTACCGAGATCAATTCCAACGCCAATTTGTCGCTCGCGCCGCTGTTCACTGACGGCACCGGGTTCAGCAATTTGCAGCAATGCCATCTTCAGTGCTCCACAGGGCGCGCGGCGTCCAACAGCTTCGACAGAAAACACATTTCCTGCCACGCTCGAGCGGCTTCAGACCAATCGGACTCGGCAATTGCGCGCGCGCACCGATCGCGGCTCGCGTGATAATGCTCGGTGATTTCCTCGGCGAGCGCCCCCCGTTCAGCCATCTCGCCCACCGGTATATCCTCAAGTCGCTCCCTGAGCATAATTTGCGTCATCAAGAAATCGGCGCCGACTCCGTCGCGCTCGGCGGCCTCAAGATCAACGCCTGCACTCTTGAGCAGGTATTCCGCTCGCGTAACCTCATTCAGTAAGGTGCGGTATCCACTATTGACGTCTGCGCAGAACTGCGCAGCCACCCGCTGCTCCACGGCTGACTTGCCAGCGTAACGGTCGGGGTGAAATTGAGATAACAACATGTGATATGCACGCTCGAGTGCCGCCTCATCGAGAGACATGCCTGGCTCGATGTTGAATAGCGAAAAGTAGTCGCGTGCAGGCGCGCCCGGATTGGCGTTCACGATCAGACCGTGAAACTTTCGCCGCAGCCGCACTCCCCGGCAACATTGGGGTTCCGGAACTCCAACCCTTCGTTCAACCCCTCGCGGGCGTAATCGACGATCGTGCCGTCCAGATAGACCAGACTCTTGGGATCAACAAAGACCGTGACACCATCCGATTCGAAGGCCGTATCCTCAGGCTCCGGTTGGTCGACAAATTCGAGCACGTAAGCCAGACCCGAGCACCCTGAGGTTTTCACTCCGATACGGATGCCTTCGCCCTTACCGCGGCTCTGCAACTGGCGGCCAACGTGCTCTGCGGCCTCGGATGTCAAACTAATGGCCATTTAGCCTTCCTGCTTGTCCCGGTAGTTCTTAACCGCCGCCTTGATGGCGTCTTCGGCCAAAACCGAGCAGTGGATCTTTACCGGAGGCAGAGAGAGCTCCTGGGCGATCTCTGTATTTTTGATCGACGCTGCCTCATCCAGATTCTTTCCCTTCACCCACTCGGTGAGCAACGAACTCGAGGCAATCGCAGACCCACACCCATAGGTTTTGAATTTGGCGTCTTCAATGACACCCTCATCGTTGACTTGGATCTGCAAGCGCATGACGTCGCCGCAAGCCGGTGCACCCACCATGCCAGTACCCACATTGTCGTCGGCGTCATCTAACTTGCCCACATTGCGAGGGTTCTCGTAGTGGTCAATTACTTTATCGCTATAAGCCATGGTGTTCTCCCGAAGGCATTGTCGGCAGCGTCAGTGCGCGGCCCATTCAATCGTGTTTAGGTCGACGCCGTCCTGATACATATCCCACAACGGCGACAACTCGCGGAGCTTCTCTACTGCGTTGCGCACACATTTTGCGGCGTGATCTACCTCGGCTTCGGTCGTAAAACGTCCAAAGCTGAATCGCAATGAGCTGTGCGCCAGCTCATCGTTGAGCCCCAGAGCTCGTAAGACATAGGACGGCTCCAGACTTGCAGACGTGCAAGCCGAACCGCTTGAGATGGCGAGGTCGCGGAGCGACATAATCAGCGACTCACCCTCAACGAAAGCGAAGCTGACATTCAGCGCACCCGGCAGCCGCTGATCGCGATCACCATTAATGTGAACCTCCGGAATGTCGCTGATGGCATCCCAAAACCGTTGTCGAAGCGCTGCCAAGCGGTCGGCCTCCGCCTGCATTTCGTCACGGGCAATGCGCGCCGCCTCGCCAAACCCAACAAGCTGATGGGTAGCAAGCGTGCCCGATCGCATGCCGCGCTCGTGGCCACCACCGTGCATCTGCGCTTCCAACCGAACCCGGGGCTTGCGGCGCACATACAGCGCGCCGACACCCTTCGGGCCGTACATTTTATGGGCCGACATCGACAGCAAATCGACTTTCATTGCTTCCATGTCGAGGGCAACCTTGCCGGCACCCTGTGCCGCATCGACATGCAGTAACACGCCGGCATCACGACAAATTTCACCGATACCCGCGACGTCGTTGACCACCCCAATCTCGTTGTTGGCGTGCATCACGCTCACCAAGATGGTGTCTTCACGCAACGCTGCTTTGACCATGTCGGGTGTCGTCAAACCTTGCTCGTCCGGGTCGAGGTAAGTCACTTCGTACCCCTCTCTCTCCAACTGACGGCAGGTATCCAGTACAGCCTTGTGCTCGATCTTGGAGGTCACGATGTGCTTACCCTTCTTGTGATAGAAGTGAGCAACACCCTTGATGGCCAGATTGTCTGATTCCGTCGCACCCGAGGTCCAAACGATTTCACGCGGATCCGCGTTGATCAGCTCGGCGACTTGGTTGCGCGCGTTCTCCACTGCTTCCTCAGCCTTCCAACCGAATACATGAGATCGGGAAGCCGGGTTGCCAAATACGCCTTCATTGGACAGACAGGCGGACATTACCTCGACGACCCTTGGATCGACGGGTGTGGTCGACAGGTAGTCCAGATAGATCGGCGTTTGTACAGTCACCGGTGCATTCATTGTCTATTCATCTCTCTTAAAGGTATTTCCCACCGCCGGCCCAGTGCCGACGGGAGACGTTATCTCAGCGACAGGGTCTGCAATACTCCGTCGCTCTGCTGTGTCGATCCTCTGCGACCCCTGCCCTCCATCAAATCGCCCAGACTGATCTGACTGAGAAAATCGTGGATCTGACCCGAGAGATCCTCCCACAAATGGTGAGTCAGACAGGTCTCTCCATGATGGCAGTTGCCTTTACCCTGACAGTTCGTCACGTCAACTGACTCATCGACTGCGTCGATAATTTCAGCGACAAAAATCTCCGCGCCACTTCGAGCGAGGCGGTATCCACCACCTGGTCCGCGGGCGCTGGTCACTAATTCCTCTCGCCGGAGCTTGGCGAAGAGCTGCTCGAGGTAGGACAGGGAAATTTCCTGCCGCCCCGAGATATCCGCCAAAGATACCGGCCGCTTGCCACCATTAATGGCCAAATCGAGCATGGCAGTGACGGCGTAGCGCCCACGGGTCGTTAATTTCATGGCGCATATTCTCTTATTCCCGACTATTTTAGTCAAGAATAAGCCGGGCTGGCACTATCGGTCGGATTTTCGGGCTTTTTTCTGGGTTTCGCTGAGAATGCCACGCAGGATATTCAGCTCCATCTCATCGAGCCTGACACGGTTGTACAGCCTTTTGAGCCTGCGCATTAACTGCCGGGGCGCTTCGGGCTTCAGAAACTCAATGTCCACCAACGTAGACTCGAGATGCTCATAAAAACGGGCCATGTCCTCAGCGGTCGCAAAAGGCGTGTCCCATTGCGCATCTTCGGCGAGATTGGTCGCCTCTCCCAGCTGCGCCATGCGCAGCTCGTACGCCACAATCTGCACTGCCATAGCAAGATTCAGGCTCGCGTAACCCTCGTGCGTCGGAATGTGACAATGTAAGTGGCAGCGCTGGAGCTCCTCATTGAGCAGGCCCCTATCCTCTCGACCAAATAACACCGCGACCCGTTCATTCGATGAGTGCGAGGCAATCCGGTCACCACACCGACGCGCGTCTTGAACCGGCCAGGGGATACGCCGCTCCCGTGCACTGGTCCCCACTACAAACTGACAGTCAGCAATAGCCTCCTCCAGCGTATCGACGATGCGAGCACTCTCCATGACGTCGGCTGCGGAAGCGGCCCGCCAGGTTGCCTCGGGCGCAGGAAATTCCAAGGGCGAGACCAGCGTCAAACGATGCAAGCCCATGTTTTTCATCGCTCGCGCCACGCCACCAATGTTGCCGCTATGCGTCGTGTGCACCAGCACAATGTCGATGTTGTCGGGATTCATCAGACCAGAGCCTCGAAGGGGCGCGCAGTTTATCAAAACCGTATCCGCTTCTCCCCCGCCCTGTTATGATGCGCCGCCCTCACGTACCGGAAATGGCAATGGAACCCACTGCATCCATGGCATTGCGCGCCGCCCGCAAAGCGGGAGACCTTATTGTGCGCGCGTCTGACGATATGGACCGCGTGGGGTATCAGGCGAAGGCTGCCGCAGACTTTGTCACTGAAGTCGATATCGCAGCCGAAAAAGAGATCCTGTACCACCTTGGCAAAACCTATCCTGAACATCGTTTTGAATGCGAGGAGAGTGGACTGTCAGGCAATGAGGAAGCTGAGTACACCTGGGTCATTGACCCACTCGACGGCACCAGCAACTTTTTGCGGGGGATTCCTCACTACGCAGTCAGTATCGCCTGTCTCCATCGAGGTAAAATCGAACACGCCGTTGTCTACGATCCGATCCGGCGCGAGGAATTCATTGCTTCGCGTGGCCGTGGCGCCCAACTCAACGGGCATCGCATGCGCGTGGGTGAGCGCAAGGAGCTCAAGGAATCGCTGATCGGCACAGGCACCCCGTTTCTCGGACACTGCGACGACCAGATCGACTGGTATACGGCGTCGCTTGGCAATGTTGCGGGGCGCTCCATGGGTGTGCGCAGGGCAGGCTCTGCCGCGTTGGATTTGGCTTATGTCGCGGCCGGCCGCCTCGACGCTTTTTGGGAAATGGGCCTGAATCGATGGGACATTGCAGCCGGCGCGCTGCTGGTGCGTGAAGCCGGTGGCCTCATCACCGATTTGTCGGGAGGCGAAGGTTGGTACGAGAGTGGCGACGTCGTGTGCGGTAACGGCAAGCTGATGCGTCAGTTACTGCCCCTGGTCAAAGCCCCGGCCCGCTGAATCGCACGAGATGGCAGGCCGGACTGCCTCTCAGGGCATTAAGCCTTCCTGATCAGCACCTTCCTTCTCAGGAATCATGACATCTTCTTTGTTGACCCCCAGTTGCAGCAGGGTCGTGGCGGCCACATACATTGACGAGTAGGTTCCCACCGCCACACCGACTAGCAGTGCCACCGCGAAACCAAAGATCATTTCCCCACCAAACAGAGCGAGCGCTGCCAGTACCAGTAACGTAGTCAGCGATGTCACCAATGTGCGGCCCAGTGTTTCGGTCAGCGATATATCAATCACCTCGCTCGGGCTCGCTCGCCTGACTTTACGGAGATTCTCGCGAATGCGGTCGGAAACAACGATCGTGTCATTCAGCGAATAGCCCACCACCGCCAGTAACGCGGCCAGCACAGTGAGATCGAACTCCAATCCGGTGAGCGAAAAGAAACCGAGGGTAAATACCACGTCGTGAGCCAGGGCAATCACGGCGCCCAGCGCAAATTTGATCTGGAACCGGAAAGCGACGTAGAGCATCACCAGCCCCAATGCCGTCAGCATGGCGATGCCACCATCGTCGCGAAGCTCGGCGCCCACCTGCGGGCCAACAAATTCGATTCTCCGCAACTCGATACTCATATCGGTGGCCGCTCGCAGCTTGTCGACCATCAGCGCGCCCTGCTCGTCAGAGTAGCCATCGGGCAAACGGACCAATACGTCGCGATCCGTTCCGAAGCTGACCACGACCGCACCCTCGTAACCTTCCTGATCAAGCGTCGCACGAATGGCGCTCAAATCGGCGCTATCACTGTACTCGACCTCAACCAGCGTACCGCCGGTAAAATCGAGGCCCCAGTTAAGTTGCCTTAAACTCAGGGAGGCAATGGCCGCCAGCATGGCAATCGCTGACAGTGCCACAGCAAGCCAACGCCACTTCATAAAGGGAATGGCATTCATGATGCTGCTCCCGCAGGTTGTTTACCGCCACGGCCTAGGCCACCGATGGACAGGCTCTTCACGCGACGCCCGCCATAGATCAAGTTAATCAGCGCTCGGGTCCCCATGATGGAGGAGAACATAGAGGTCACGATGCCCACCGACAGCGTGACGGCGAAGCCCTTGATAGGGCCAGTGCCAATCGCATACAAAATAATCGCAACGATCAGTGTTGTGATGTTGGCATCAAGAATAGTCACGATAGCGCGATCAAAGCCATTGGATATCGCGGTTTGAGGCGAGGCACCTCCCCGAATCTCCTCCCGAATACGGGCAAAAATCAGGACGTTGGCGTCGACTGCCATACCCACAGTCAGCACGATGCCGGCGATACCCGGGAGCGTCAGCGTTGCGCCGAGGAGTGACATGACTCCAACCAGCAGAACAAGATTACCGGCCAGAGCTACCACTGCGGCAATGCCGAACACGCGGTAGTAGAGCATCATAAAGATCACCACCAACGCCAAGCCTACCTGCACCGATTTCATGCCCAAACGAATGTTCTCGGCACCGAGAGAGGGTCCTACCGTCCGCTCTTCCACAAACGTAATCGGTGCCGCCAATGCACCCGCCCTGAGCATCAAAGCCAGCTCGGATGCCTCTGCCGGATTATCCAGGCCGGTGATCTGAAACTGCGCACCCAGGGCAGATTGAATGACGGGGGCAGTCAGCAGTTTTTTCTCGTCATATGGAATACGGATGACCTGCTCTTCACCATTGTGATCCTGCTCATAACGCGTTCGATTCTTACGCTCGATGAAGAGCACACCCATGCGGCGCTTGATGTTGGCCCGGGTCGCACGCGACATGAGCATCCCACCTTCGCCATCGAGACTGATGGTGACATTGGGCTGGCCGTTCTGATCAAAACCGGCCTGTGCGTTGGAGACGCTCTCCCCGGTGATAATGACATCGCGCTCAAGCCACTCGGTCATGCCACCTCGGTCAGGGCTCCGATATTCAAAGCGCTGACGCTGCGAAACCGGCGCGTTTGACTCGGCCACCAGCCGAAACTCCAGGTTCGCGACTTTGCCCAGAATCCGCTTTGCCTCAGCCGTATCCTGAATACCGGGTAGCTCGACGACGATCCGGTTACTGCCCTGGCGCTGCACCAATGGCTCGGACACACCAAGCTCATTTACACGATTACGGATCGTTGTGAGGTTTTGCGCCACCGCGTAATCCACCACCTCTTTCATGGTTTGCTCAGTGACTTCCGCGTACAGCGACCAGGTCTCTTCCTCATCCACACGGTCGAGGAATAACTCGGGGTAGAGATCGACTACTTCACGGCGAGCGGCCTCGCGATCGTCCTCGGTGCGAAACTGCATCGCGACCTTTCGCCCATCCAGGTTGATACGGCCGCGAATGCGTTCCTCTCGCAACCGTTTCTGAATACCGGTCTCGTACTGCGTCAGCTTGCGCTCGGTGGCCGCGTCAACGTCGACTTCGAGCTTAAAGTGCACACCGCCACTCAAATCGAGACCCAGCTTCATGGGTGTCGCACCCCCGTCCAACAACCAGTCGGGTGTTGTGGGTGCGAGGTTGAGCGCCACAATAAAACTGTCGCCCAGCTCACGAGCCAGGATGGCCTGCGCGCGCAACTGCTGTTCACGGTCGTTCAATCGAAATAAGGCCGATTTGCCCTCGTTCTGAAGCGCTTCCCCGAAAAAGCCGATGCCCGCTTCGCTCAGCGCCGTTTCAGCACGGCCCATAATGCGTTCATCGATCTGCAGCGAGCTGCTGGCGCCTGCAATTTGCAATGCCGGATCGGGCGCGTACAGATTGGGCGCCGCGTAATAGAAGCCACAAAGCGCAACAGTCAGTATCAGCAGATTTTTCCAGAGAGGGTAACGGTTGTTCATCAGTCAGTTATTGGCAGTGCCGTAGCGGTTCCCAGGGTGTCAGACAGGCGCGGAGTGTAACGAGTCAGCCGTGCCAACACCATGTCATCATTACCCAAGCCAAGCGCGGGCATTCCGGAATAGGCGCATCCATCCAGAGTCGGTATGCCATGCCGGCGGGCACCAAGACAGCTGGTTGGCGCGATACACCCGCTCGGGATGCGGCATCATGATCGTCACCCGGCCGTCGTCATTGCACAGTCCGGTGATGCCATCGGGCGAACCATTGGGATTCGCAGGATATGTGGCTGCCGTCTGTAAGTCGTGGTCGACAAAACGCATCGCGACCTGTCCGGCCGACTCAAGGGCATCGCGTTGTGCCACATCGGTAAATTGTGCACGTCCCTCGCCATGTGCCACGACGATGGGCAGGTGAGAGCCCTGCATCCCAGCGAGCAAGATCGAGGCGGAAGCCTCGACCTTGACCAGCGACAGACGCGCTTCGTACTGCTCTGACAGATTGCGGGCAAAACGCGGCCAGTGCTCAGTACCGGGAATGATCGTTTGCAGCGCAGACAGCATTTGGCAGCCGTTACATACGCCGAGGGCGAAGGTATCCGAGCGCTCAAAAAAGTCACCGACCTGCCGCCGGACAGCTTCGTTGAACAAAATACTCTTTGCCCAACCTTCCCCTGCCCCCAGTACATCACCGTATGAGAAACCGCCGCACGCCACCAGGCCGTGGACATCTTCCAGGCGCTGCCGACCCGACATGATGTCGCTCATGTGAACGTCGACCGCGGTGAAGCCCGCGCGATCAAAGGCTGCCGCCATCTCCATTTGGCCGTTCACACCTTGCTCTCGCAAAATCGCGATGCGCGGGCGGGCGCCGGAGGCGATGTAGGGCGCGGCAATATCCTCGTCGCAATCAAAGGTCAGTGAGGCCGACAACCCGGCGTCCTCGGCCTGAATACCAGCAAACTCTTGATCAGCGCAGGCCGCGTTATCCCGGCGCCGGGCTATCGCGTGGCTGGTTTGCGCCCACAGGGACTGCAATGCGCCGCGACGACTGTCGATCAGCTCGAACTGGGGCGTGTTAACCACGATACGTTCGTCCTTGCGCGGTGTCGCCACCACTCTGACGGCGTCGGCCAGACCATGGATTTTCGCGAGACGCATCACCTCATCGATCTGATCAGCCGCGACTTGTATGACCGCGCCTACTTCTTCAGAGAACAAACGGGCATTGGCACACCCTGGCGAGACATCCAACTCAACATTCAGGCCACAGCGACCCGCAAACGCCATTTCGAGGAGTGTCACCAGCAGGCCACCATCTGAACGATCGTGATAGGCCAATATCTGGTTCTGCGTTTTAAGTTCTGTAATGAAATCAAATAGCGCAACGACATCCACCGCTGCGACATCGGGAGGCGTCGCACCCATTTGCTGCCAGACTTGGGCTAGAACAGAGCCGCCCATCCGGTCTTGGCCACGCCCCAAATCCACCAGCAACAGCGCCGTGTTCTCATCCGCTGATAAGGTGGGTGTCAGCGCCTCGCGCACGTCACCACAGGGTGCAAAGCCGGAGACGATGAGTGACACCGGCGCCGTGACAGCGCGATCACCCTCTGCACTGTCCCACACAGTGCGCATGGACATCGAATCCTTGCCCACGGGAATCGTGATGCCCAAGGCAGGACAAAAGTCCATGCCAACCGCTTCCACCGTGTCATAGAGGACGGCATCGTCTCCCTCGTGACCGGCAGCGCACATCCAGTTGGCGGACAGTTTGATATCACTCAACGCTGAAACGGGCGCCGCCAGCATGTTAGTGATCGCTTCTGCGACTGCCAGACGGCCGGATGCAGGCCCACTGAGCAGTGCCACCGGGGTGCGCTCGCCCATGGACATCGCCTCGCCCAGCTGGGAATCCAGAGAAACGGTTGTAATAGCGCAGTCGGCGACGGGTACCTGCCACGGGCCGACCATCTGATCGCGAGACACCATGCCGGTCACGCTGCGGTCACCAATTGTGATCAGGAAGCTTTTGGATGCCACTGCCGGGAAGGTGAGAACGCGCTCTAGTGACTCGGATACCGGTACGGCGCTTGCATTGAAATCATCGGCGACCGCAGGGTACCGGCGGGCGCGTCGATGCATCTTCGGTGGTTTGCCGAACAGCACAGACATAGGCAAATCGACGGGCGCGTTGCCAAAGTCTCGATCATTGACGGATAAGTGCTGTGCATCAGTGGCTTCGCCCACCACAGCATACGGACACCGCTCTCGCTCACAGATCGCCTCAAACTGAGATAGCGATTCGGGCTCTACCGCCAACACATATCGCTCCTGAGATTCGTTACACCAAATCTCTAATGGCGTCATGCCAGGCTCGTCATTCGGCACATCCCGTAATTCGAAGCACCCGCCACGGCCACCATCTTTAACAAGTTCAGGTAATGCATTGCTGAGGCCACCCGCGCCCACGTCGTGAATAAACGCGATAGGGTTTTGGTCACCGAGGCTCCAGCACCGATCAATCACTTCCTGGCAACGTCGTTGGATTTCTGGGTTCTGCCGTTGAACTGAGGCAAAATCCAGATCCTCTGCGCTATCACCGCTGGCCATGGAGGAAGCGGCACCGCCACCCAAACCAATCAGCATGGCGGGGCCGCCCAGTACGATTAACTTCGCGCCAACGGAGTAATCACCTTTCTCGACGTGATCTTCGCGTATGTTGCCAAAGCCGCCAGCAATCATGATGGGCTTGTGATAGCCGCGCACTCCGCCGTCTGTGGCCGCTTCAAATGTGCGGAAGTAGCCCGCTAGGTTGGGTCGCCCAAATTCGTTATTGAACGCCGCCGCACCAATAGGGCCCTCGGTCATGATCTGCAGCGGCGAGACAATGCGGCCCG
>MDTD01177966.1_pt1 | contig 19562 bp, 28 predicted proteins | sample 811221 | NCBI WGS metagenome assembly MDTD01 (sample SAMN05326646, study PRJNA326480) | marine metagenome | isolation source: seawater | place: Pacific Ocean: South West | collected 2011 | reverse complement strand
GCTTGTGCCTTGGCTTCCGCTTCCGCTTGTGCCTTGGCTTCAGCGTTTGCTTTTTTCTTTTGTTTTTTGGTGATAGGCGGTTCATCAGCCGTAACTTCATCGGCAACAATTGTCTCGGCTACTTCACTCATATTATACTATATTACAACACAATTTTTAAATAAAACAAACTTCATTTAAAAAAATTCTAATATCTGAATAAACTAATCAAATAACTGAATTCTTACCTTCTGTTTAAGCGTTGCTTCATCTACAAAGAGATGAAGTGTAAATTTATACTGACCATATAACAACATTTCTTCATTCGAGTCAAGTGATGTAGTTAGTGCCAACTTTGGTATATGTATTATATGCTTCCAATTAAACTTTGAAGAGTTTTGTTCAGTATTATTGCTTTCAATACAATATCCAGCGTACGACTCTTTTTTACACGTCATGCATCTTTCTATTAGTTTACAATCATTCTGGACCTTACTAATTGATTTCATTGCCTTATTTATCTCTCCGATCTTCTCCATCCATCCATTTACAAAAGCAATCATTGAATATGATTGTTCAATAGAACCATTTATAACTTGTAACTCAATAATGTTAATAAGATCAACGATACGACGTATTGGAGAGGTAACCTGTGCGTATGCGTCCAATCCACCACCAATTAGATGATGTCCTTCATGTTTCTCAAATGTTTCATAATCGCCTTTTGTATTACGCCATAATCTAACAATTTGCTTAATATCACTAGGAACATCTTGACGTTTTTGTTCGTTCAAAATCGACACGCCTCTAAATATACCACAATTTGCTTTTTTCAAAATATTTCCAACACGATGATTCATCATTATCATACAAAACGCCACAACATCATGACTATCATTAATCTCTTCAACGTAACTGATATGTAAAGATAGACTTTTGACTACTTTACTAATATCTTGATACGAAGCGTTTGAAAGAAGTTCCGATTCTTCATACACATAATTTTTAGCAACTCGAATCACACAATTCACAAAATTAACCGACATGACTTTGTGTTCCGGAGATAACTTGACATCCATTGCAACAACATACCGCTTTTCCCCTTCCAACAAACTACACAAATTGTCGCTTAATGATGGAGGCAACATTGGACGTTTAGAATCTGGAAGATAAATAGTGGCAACACGCCGAGTTAAATGTTCCCACAGATTCAATTCATTTAGACGCGCAGCAACATTAGATATGTATACACTTAATATACATCCTCCATCGGACAGCTTTGTAATACTAAGCGCATCATCAAAATCAATCGAACCAACTGGATCTATGGTAATACACTCAATCTGTGTCCTGTCTTCCATATTGCCGAAACGATTACTTTCATTTGAGTTAATATCCGCTTCCCATTTACGTATTGCAACATTTGTTGCTTTTGTAAATCGCTGTATTGGAATGTGTATTTCTTTACAATGTAGCTGATAACTATAGAATATCGAAAGCTCACTTACATCACCCAACGTATTAGTAATCATACCAATCGGATGTTTTCCAGTCCACTCAACAAATTTAAACAGAACAAATTTGTTCACTTTGGACTTATTAAACGTTGTTCCCTTTTGTGTATATGGTATTAGGAATGAAGGAAGTTGTCGATCGTTTGGTACACACTTGTATAACACGCGATCTCCACGACGTCCATAAGTGTTTCCATTGAAGACAAGAATTCCTGGAATCGATTGCATACTCCGGTAGCGTGATGTATATTCGATTGTGTTGGCGCAAATCATATCTCCTACCAACATTTTATCGCGTATAGGATCAAAACCATCTATATCAACATCACCATCTGTAAATTTCCACGCCGAGTAATTTCTATCTTGAGGTTCAAATGATGACATTTTACTGTAATAAATAATTTAAATTTTCTACATCAATTTTAACAAAAACAATTACCACCCAATGACGCTGGTCTTCTTGTTGTCTAAAAACATAAAACTGATTTTATTTAAAGTTAATAAAAAATAAAATCATTTGTATTAACACAATGCAATTTGTCAAAGTTATAACATATCTTTTGTTGGGATTCACTCGTGCTAACAAGACCCATTACAAATTAATAAATATTGCTGGAAAAAAGGGATGTGTTGAGGCAACAGTTAGTCCTACGGTCGCAAATAGATTCGGTGCCATATATGGTGACTGTGCATCACAAAACTGTAAAACATTTAGAGGCAACCGTTATATACCTTTTTGTTGTGTAGTTAAAGGATATAAGTGTGATGACTAGCACATAAAACTTATGTTTTCTTGATGCGTGTATGATTATCTAGAGAGAAATGATTTATGTGTTACAAACGAAAATAATATAATGATAATTAAATGTATCATGTTTGCAACGTTTAATTATGAAAAATATGATAGTAACTCGATTGTGTATGTGAAATTCAATAATTTTATAGATGATAATTCATTTAATACATTTTTAAAAGAATGGATTCAACTTTATCGTGCCCAAAAAAAATTTACATTTGTTTTCGATACTACTACGGTTGGTTTCATCCCTTTAAATTACAGTATTATGATGAGTTCGTTTATTGGTAAATTGAAAAAAGAACCTCGACAATACTTACAAAAAAGTATCATCATTGTCAAGAATAATTGGGTTAAGTATATGCTGAATTTCATATTTTATATACAACCACCTGTAGCCCCCGTTCATATAGTCCAAAATAAAGACGATATTAGTAACATTATCAACGGAAATGTTCCCCACAACATTATAACTATATATCCAAATGAAGAATTTTTAACTTAATCAAAAGTTAATAAAGTTAAAACGTGAAGCAATATAATGGTACTTAATCTTGCGATTGGACTCACACTTCCAATAGTAACAATGATAATACTTATTAAAATATTACAACCAGAAACAATGAATTATTCAAGAAGAAAGAGAGAAAAGAAAACCGACCCTTGCTTATAATTTAAATATCAAATAACATAATGTTTATTATTTTTATACAAAATTATCTTTTCTCGTCCTTTGGGCCTTCCTCGTCCTTCGGGCTTTCCTCGTCCTTTGGGCCTTCCTTTTGAGTTTCAGTTTGTGATTCATTAGACTGTGGTTCATGTTTCAATGTAGATATTGTTTTATACTTGATATTTTGTGATTGCAGAAATTTTATTACGTAATGATGTATCATGGATATATTACTTACATACGTGTTGTATTTAAAAGAAGCCAGCACAGTATTTTCACCAAATTCGATACTATTCCACCAAAACGCGGGTATAAATAACAAATGTCCTTTTGTTATTTCAACATCCAAACATTTAACCTTATCAAAATCGCTTTGATGATTTGCTTTTACATTCCAAGGATCTATCGAACTTCGAAACTCAAAATTGTTGTAATCCTTGACAGGATTTAAATACTTTGCCGATTTTGGTGGCGCCAACTTAATTCTCGCTGAACCCGATACAACAAACAAATAATTTCGGTAATTTATGTCATAGCGGAATGGTGTTTTCGCGCCTTTCGAACCCATTAAATAATCATAACTGGCGTTTGAAGTCATATACGGTCTTATAAATGTGTCACCATTCCGATATGCTTTCTCGATTCCGGTTTCTTTAAGAAATTCTCCATTTGATTCAATAATATACTTCTCTTCTTTGTCATCACCAATAACACGGACAGCATTTTTCATTCGCAGTGGAAGATAAAGGTCTTTTACATCAACTACTTTATCCTTTACATTCCTAACACAAACGTCAAACGCGTAATATTTATCGATAACATGTTTCAAATCACACACTGACATCAAATCATCATTATTATACTTCATCCTTACAGGTTGCCTCAAATCACAAACTTCTTCTAATTCCACTTTAGAAGGTTGGTCTATATCATAAATCTCCAAATCATCACTCGTTTTCAGATGGAAAAATACATGAAGATACATAAAAAGTGATATGCAGAATATCAAGATAATCATTAACAATTTCATTACTATCACATTACAACAATAAATTTCTGTTTTCTTTACTAATTAATATCTTCATCAACACGAGGCGCCAAATAGAATTTCACGTAACTATCGCCATCCAATTTGTATTGTCCCTCCATAGGACGGTTTTGACTAAACGCCATGCTAAACTTTTCACTCATTTTGCTAAACGAACACATCATCGAAATAAACTTCAGACTATATGACTGTTCAAGCGTAATATCCTCGGCTATTGCATATTCAACAACATTATCAAAACTTACATTTACTTTCATTGATCCCTCAGAACCACTTGAAAGGAATGTTACTTTATCTTCGGTAAACTTGAGAGATAGTTTATCGTTAAATATTTGCAGTTGTGTAATGAGTTCACAAAAGTTCTTGCTTGACATGACAAGGTCGACATCGCTTTCTGATGAGCTCACTTGTAAAAGGTCTTGTTCAATATCCATAAGTGGCACTTCGAAATATTTATCAAGAACGTTTGATTGACCACTAAATATGACTTCCAGGTTATCTCCGTCGTTTGAAACACTCATCTCTATATTTTGCCCATCTCGGCGTGTTCCAATTATTTTTTGTAATACATTGGTACTAAGACCAAGTGTTGAAATGTCATCCTCCTTTACAAAGTTAAAACTGTCAAACCAGTCATTCCGAAGTTTAATATCAAAACAACTACACTGACTCGTATCCATTCCCTGCATGTAAATTCCCTCTTCACTCATATACATAATGACATGCTCGGAAAATGTTTTAAGGTTTTGAAACAACACTGCAAATTGTGAAAGTTTTTCTTTATCTGTCAAAACTAGCTTCATTTATATGTCAATAGTTGATTAAATCTAAATCAATTTTAAATTAAATAATTAAAAACCTTTATTTATAAATACCTATTTCGTAACATTTTTATTTTTTTGGCATTTTATTTTGTATATTTTACTTTTACACAAAATAATATTTAGACTTACTCTATGTTTGGTCAAACAATTTCTAATGGTTCTTGTGGTGGTTCTTGTGGTGGTTCTTGAGGTGGTTCTTGTGGTGGTTCTTGAGGTGGTTCTTGTGATGGTTCTTGGGGTGGTTCTTGTGGTGGTTCTTGTGGTGGTTCTTGGGGTGGTTCTGATTCAACAGAATCTATTTGAACCGGCTCCTGTTCAACAATTATAGGTTCTTGTTCCTGAATCTCCATCCCATTTTTGTATTTTATAAGCGACATGCTTGTTTCCATCGCATATGTTTGTATTTTTAACATCATTTGTTTCAGCTCGGAGATTTGTTGTTCTAAATTCTTTATCTTATTTTTATAGTATGCCAAATCCTCTTTGGGTTCCTCATCATTAAACACTTCATTTGATTGTACAACATTTGCATTTCTCTCTAAAGTATCAATTCTCATTCTCAAATCATCAATAATATCAACACTACCTCCTTCATTTGTGTGTTGTTTTTTATTTGTATTTGAATCCTCTTCAAGTTGAGAAATACGAACGTTATGTTGCTGAAGCATTTGCAAAGGTGTGATGCGCGTAGCACCTTGTTGAGCCGTTACGTTACTCTCAGGTTTTTGTGATGGAGACGATGGTTGATTTATTTGACCTCCTCCTCGCCGTCTTTTAGCCGCAGACAATGCCGCTGCTCCACTCATTATACATTTCAAGATGTATTGAAAAATGATTATTTACGCATTTCCATTTTAATAGAGGCATGCGACTCATAATTCACCACTTCAAAATCTTCTACAACATAATCATTTATGTTATCACGTCTCTGTCCCAAAGTAACAGTTGGAAACTGAAAAGGTTTTCGTTGAATCTGTTCGCGTAGCGGATTTATATGATCATCATAAATGTGACAATTTCCTAAATGATAATTAAACTCATGGGCTTCTAAACCACAATGCTTCGCCAATAAATGTGTTAGAAAACTGTATGATGCAATATTGAAAGGCACTCCCAAACCAACGTCACCACTTCTCTGATACAAACTACAAGAAAGTTTGTTTCCTGGCAACACATTGAATTGCACCAACACATGGCATGGTGGAAGCGCCATTTCTTCAAGTTGACATGGATTCCAAGCCGACATTACCAAACGTCTTGAGTAACGCTCTTTAGGATCTTTAAGTTGCTGAATAATCCAATCAAGTTGGTCGATTCCTTTTCCACTATAGTCATCATCACAAGAGACATAAGTAGCATTAAAATGCCTCCACTGGTGACCATAAACAGGCCCTAGATCATTTTCTTTCAAATGCTTTAATCCACGTCCATCCAAAAATTCGCGTGATGCGTTTCCGTTCCAAATTTTCACGTTCTGTTTTTGTAAAATATCATTGCTTGTGGAGCCACTTACAAACCATAACAACTCTTTCAAACACGTCTTCCACGCAACTTTTTTGGTAGTTAAAAGGGGAATTGTGCCATTTTCTAAAGAAAAATGCATCGCACTACCACAAACGGTTATTGTTGTTCCATTTCTCCCATTTACTTTCTCACCATAATCGATAATATCACTAATTAAGGAAATATACTGATGCTCATCATGAATATAATCACCATCTTCATAATTACGTGTTTTAATCGACTGTAGAGCCCGACTCAACATTTAATTATCTAAATAACATTTTTTTAATTTCTTTTCATAAATCATATGGACACCGAATTAATAACTTCAACAGAAAAAGAGGGTTTCATTAAATATGTTTTTGATCTTAGCGATGACAACAAAAACAATATTATCAATATGATTCAATATGCTCTCATTGCTATCATTCCAATTGTTATTATTTTAAAGGCAATAAAGCACTTCGTGCCCGAAGAAGACGAAACAAAAGGAAGTTTAGAGATAATTGTTGAAACCGTGGGACAGATTGTATTTATTGTTGGCTCAATATGGTTCTTAGACAGAATTATTCGTTACTTACCAACATACACGGGTGTTAAATATAGTGAAATGAATCCTATTTCATTTGTAATCCCATTACTTCTTATTCTCTCTACAATGCAAACAAAATTTGGTGCAAAAATTAATATTCTTGTTGATAGAGGCGTGGATGTATGGAATGGTAACACCAGCACAAAAGAACAAATGCCAGCTACAAACGTCCGTGTCAGTCAACCAATATCCGGACAACACCAAAACAGCCAAGCGGACAATTTAGATATGAACCAACTTCTTCCATCAAATCGACAACTTACCAGCATGCCTCAACAACAACCACAATCTGCTACTCCCCAGGAGAGCCCAGATTTCAACCAAATGTATCAAAACACGGTTAATCCACTCGAAGCTGCTGCGACTCCTGGAATTGTTCAAGAGCCAATGGCGGCAAATGACGGTCAAAGCCCATTCGGTGGTTGGTAATTTGTGGAAAACAGACCTAAAGTTTAATCTTTAACATAAGATATTATGTTAAAGATCAAAGTTATGCTTAAAATTGCTATCTTGTCATTATTGTCATTAAAAGGAAAATGTTTTTTGATGGATGATGAGGACAAACAGGCAACACGGAAACCGCTTTTCAGTGCTGGTTTAGATTGGGCACGATTAACACCCGCTATTGTTGTAAGTTTACCTTCACAAACTGAAGAAATTGTAAATAAAACAAAATGATATAAAACATTTATACTTTTATAGGACAATAATGAATTTGCTGCTAAAGTCTTACATGTTATTTCAAATGTTGGCATTTGGTACATATGCAAATGATGAAAATAATGTTTTAAGAATCACGCATTGGCGTGTGCCTCCATTTTCATATATATGCACGTGTACACCAACAAAAATAGCATTACAAGATCCCGCACTCAACGCGTCAAACTGGGATGACATATGTAGTAATCTTCAAGTATGTACATGGAACAATCATGAAATATTAGTTAGAACATGGTATCATGGCGCTTAAATTGCCACACAACCACAATCACCACCACGCTGTTTCTTCCTCTTGCGGCGTTTGATGCTTTTACGCGCCTTCATGCTGTTGCGTAATTTCCTGCTCCTGCTCTTGGTCTTGCTCTTGCGTACTTTCTTGCTTTTACGCGCTTTCTTACTTTTGCGTAATTTCTTGCCACCAATAATAGAAAATGGCTCTTCTAACGGCGGTTCATCACCACCAATCATACTAAACAACTCTTCGGGAGGAGGAACTTCATCGGACATTATATTATAATATAATACAATAAAATATATATTATTATATTAATGGCTACAGTAATGGCTTCAATAATCGAAAAGCCCAATGTAAATGTCCTTATTGTTTTAGGAAATAGTTTAACAACAACTAAAAAAACTGTTGATTCCAAGGGCAACATTACCTATTCTGGATTTACTTGGGATGTTTGGAAAAAAATAGAAGAATCCTTGAAAGAAAAATACAATTTCTTGGTTCATTACACCCCAGAAAAAACAACAAATTATAATTTGTATGTTAATGATGTTGCCAATGGAAAATACGATATGGTAATAGGGTCCTTCTTTAACACCAAGTGGAGAGAAAGTAAAATTGATTTTACGACACCTATTTTAATAGATGCAAACGCGATTTTACACGAATATAACACAACATTGTGGAAAGATATGCAAACCGTTGTGTTAAAAACCGGAAGGCTAATACTATACTTGCTTATATTAGGTATTATATTTGGATCACTTTTATACATTGTTGATCCACAACGTATTAAGACATTTCCACAATTTAAGAAAAGTAAATATTTATTTTATCTAAGATCGGTTGTTACGGGAATAGCAACGATGTTCGGTGAAATGGGATTTCTAGTAGAAAATCCTTCGCTTAATATACAAGGAATCATATTAATTATCTTTATAATGACAATTGCATTTATTTACATCATGTTTATTCAAGCCGAAATAACAACAGTTTTGTTAAATGAATCAAAAAAGAAAATCACAAATGACACAATCGGATACAAAAAGTTTCTCGGTTGGTCGAGCGATCCAGTCCCTCAAAAATTAAAACGTTACGGTGCTATATTTGATCTACAAGATGGTATTAGTATGGAAAAAATGATAGACAAATATTTAAGCAATACTAACACGTACAGAGGAATCGCTGTTCCATATTGCTTTGGACACAAATACTTGAAAAAATATCCTGAACTAACACTTTCCACTGGATTTGGAAACGAACCATCTTCCTTTGTAATTAGTCAAAATAGACGCGAATTGAAAGAAGATGTTAACGCTATTATCATTGATCTTAAAACAAAGTTAAAGTTACAACAAATGTGTCATTCATATTTTGGTGATATCCAAGACATTCCTGTATGTTCCCTAACATGATTGATAATCTAAAATATACATTTTGAAAACAAAATCAAGAGAGAAATACAATTAATATTAAATAAAACATGTAATATTACAATGTATCCAAGACAGATATAATACCAACATAGATATATAATGAAATACTATTTGATAATATCATTACTAATTCTATTAACAAAACATATAAATTCATTTGTTCATCCAGTATCTCTACATAACACAAATGACTTTATAGAAAAGAAGAAAACTAAAAAAATAATCACAATATCTCCAGGTGGCTTGGCAGGATTTTACATGTTAGGAATAATAACTTATATTAACGAAAATTATGACACATCTGAATTTGAAATACTTGGTGCATCAGCAGGTGCTTGGAACACATTACCAATGGTCTATAAAGGATCCATAAACACAATAGTAAACGATATTTTAATGAATTACAAATATGTTGATGGGGAACATGATGTTTCAACAATCTATCAACTTCAATTCAATTTAAAGAAACTACTTCTACAAAACTATCATGATGATAATTTTGATTTAGAACGAGCAAATATTGCAACAACGTGTATTACAAAAACCGGTTTTGAACAAGTAATTATAAGTAACCTCACGACACTTGAACAAGCAACTGATTGTTGTATTGCGAGTTCTCATATTCCCTTCATCAGTGGAAAAGGCGTCCCCAAAATTAATAATAAAAGATTATTTGATGGTGGTTTCGATAAGTTTCCGCCATCTGAATTAGAACATTGTTTAAATATATCACCTAATATGTGGAGAACAGATTTAAATTCACATTTAAAGGAACTTTTAAACATAAAAAAACTTCATACGTTTGAAGGATTCTACGAACAGGGTTACTATGAATGCAAACAAAACCGTAATATCATCGACAAATACTTATTAGATTAATCATCTATTGCATTGCGCGTATTGTCGATCTTTAATGTAAACAAATATCCAGTTCTACATAACCATGCAATCGTCAGGATAATTAGCAAAGGAAGCACCCAAAATTTACTATATATAATCGCAAATGCTGTATTTAATGTAAACATTACACATTGTTTGAAACTGTCAAAGTAACCAATAAGCAGACTTATTACAACACTAGTAATAATACTTATAATGGAAGTAATGACAAATATTATCAATAATATAAATATTGAAAGCTTCAGTGATTTTTTTTTAATTCTTCCCATGGGTTTCATAATATCGTAGGGGTTATTTCAATATTATGAATCAATTTTATATACTATAAATTAATTTTATATCTTATCAATGACAGTTTCCTTGGCAATACTTTTAATTATTTTATTCTCATTTGCACCATTTGAGACATCTGTCATAACAGATTGAACCAACTTAATATACTCTTCTTTTCCCTTTTCAGTTTCCGTCCATTGTGGGTGTTCCTTCTCCCAAGTGGAAATTGCCTTCCTTTGTTTATTTGCGACATCATTAATAGCGCTCCTCAAACGTTCCTTACCATTTTCTCTATCCCATTCATTATTATCCTTGATGTATAGAGTTTCGCGCTTCATATCAGTACAGTGTATTGGGCGTTTGAATGTTTCCAACTGTTTCAAGCCATTAACAAAAATGGAACTTACGCCTTCTATTAGACCGTTTGTCTTGGTATAATACAAATCTTCCAACTGTATCTGTAATGATTCAATAAATTCGGTCATATTAATTGCGTCACGACATTTCTCATTTAGAAACACATTAATGTTAAACTTATTGTTATTATTATTCCCTATACGCGGAATCATATCTTGAATTATTTTACTTTGCTCCTTCATTTGTTCCATCATCTGTTCCTTCATTTTCGCATCGTTATCAAACCCCGATAACATCATTTGCATCAACTGCTTTAGCTCAGTATTTTCTTTTTCTACTGTATCAATCTTTCTGTTTTTCTTATTGTTATCTGTATTTACAACTACCGTTTGATCTTCGAATTCTTCCGAACAGACATTATCCTGATTGCACTTTTTTTTATGGCGCCATAACCCTGACCGCTGCTTATATAGTTTCCCACATACATCACATTTGTAAACTTCTTTGGCACATTCTAAAGGCGTTGCCAAATGTTGCCGATTGTGTTTTCGTGTGGAACAGTGTTGTGTCCATAGGAACTTCTTAGAGCATTTATAGTCACATTTTTTACATTCATAAAAATTAGCATATTTTTTCATATTTTTTGTTGCTAAAATATGCTTAATTAGGCAACAGAAAATATGCTTAAATTGTTTTGCAAAAAAAGTCAAAAAAAGTTATCGTAAGAAACTGAAAAACTTTTTTTAGCAAATAAGAGCATTATGCTCTAAAAGTCATTTTTACGTTTTTTTTACCATATTCTTCAAATCATTTTGGGAAATTGGACATTTATTTTTGTCCATTTTTGGATTTTCCATTTGAGAATTGAAAAAATTTGTGTAACATAAAAAATAATAGTATTTACTTTTAATAATTTTGTGATGTATTATGCTGTTATATAAATGAAATTCTTTGTTTAGTGAATTTTTGGTTTTTGAACATTCCAATTTGTGTACATTAAACCCAATATTGTGGTTCCACAAGTGATCCATGTATAGTTAATGTTATAGCTTGCTATTGATAAAATGTATCGCAACGCTTCACAATGTGGTGATGTTGAAAGGACGATAGACTGTAAGAATCCATATATACCATGCGGAGCGCAAAGAGTAACGTATACACGCGGTACAATCCAGTGAACTGTAAACCAAACTATTGGTAGGAGGAACATTAGTAATTTTCTCATTTTTGATTATTTTGGATTGTTAAAGAAAAGAATATATTTAATCAATTTTTCTTATACCTATATAAAACTATTACAATGGAATATTCAACAAAAAAGCAAAAAATGGTAATCACACCATGTTCAAAAAAATATAACGTAACAGATGATGTAAAATATAACATTCGTCCAGATCCATTTGCCAACAATCTACGTGATTGGAGAGATGAAACTGTTACAACACAACCACAACTTCCATTGCCTGTCAACGATTTAAACAAACAACCAGTTTCCTTACAAAGAGTTAAACAAAATAGAGTATCATACTAATATATATGGGTGAACAACTAGACATAGGTGCTTTATTATCCGCACTTAAAAACGAGGATAATGAAACCGTCATGGATCTTAACCATAAGAAAATCGATGAAATAAAGAATGACATGCTGTCTAGACTAAAACTGTCTGAAAATGTAATGATCGAATTTCAGAAATCACTCAAAGATTATAGATACATTGATGAGTTGCCCGAGATTAATTATGGAAGATACGTAAGGTGGATACCATTGAAAAATGTAAATGTCGCAAAGTTAACGTCAGGTGGTTTTGTTTGTGACGTGAAAATAGACGATGGAATTAACATTGTTTGTAAAAATGCAAGGAATCGTCATTTTCAGTTCAAAATGGGAGACTGTTTAATATTTCAAAAACTATCACAGCAAGAACAAGTATTACTATCGGCAATGGACTATATAAATTAAAAATTTCAATAAATCTTTATTTTTTCCTATTCGTTTTTCTTCGTGTTTTCACTAAATTTTTACGACTTCCTTTTTTGGGTACAAATTTAGCTTTTTTTTTACACGTGAAACCAAAAATTTTAAGTTGCTTTGTATTTAATACACTTTTGCGACATATACCAATAGCTTCTGTTTCTGGTTTATTGCTGTTTTTCTTTACTTTTTTTATACATCTACATAATTTGGTTGCTAGTATATCCTGAGCAAGTTGCTTTACTGTTTTTTGTTTATTCAATTTATTCACGTCTATTTTATAATACTTTAATATTTTCAAATAATCACCATTCGATAAGTTCATGGCTATGTTTATATATATAATGTAGTTTTTTTGTTAAAGCAGAATAAATGAACCGATAATTTATGTTTTTTAATATCTAATTAGATATTATGTCTAAAAGGGTTGTAAAGGAAAAAATTGTAGTATTTGATCTTGATGAAACGCTAGGAAATTTTGTTGAATTGGGTATGTTTTGGAATGCATTAGAAGATTTTCATGGACACAAATTTCCCGAATCTGAATTTTTTAAAATTATGGACTTGTTTCCAGAGTTCTTAAGACCAAACATTACTGAAATAATACAATTTTTGCTCGACAAAAAGCGAAAAGGTAAGTGCAATCACTTAATGATATACACAAATAATCAGGGTCCAAAGAGCTGGGCAAGGATGATTGGTAATTATTTTGATAAGAAATTAGGAGAAAAGACATTTGATAGAATTATTGCGGCATTTAAAGTTCACGGAAAAATTGTTGAGGTATGTCGAACATCACATGATAAAAGTGTAAAGGACTTTTTCCGCTGCACTAAAATACCGGAAAATGCAGAGATTTGTTTTTTGGACGATCAATACCATCCATTAATGAATCATGAACGGGTATTTTACATAAATGTAAAGCCTTATGTGTATAGCATTCCATTTAAAACAATGGCTGAACGATATTACGATAACAGCAATATGGAAGAAAGTAAAGAAGAGTTTGTTTCTACAATAGAAAAATATATGAATCGATATGGTCACCTAACAATTAATAAAGATGAACTGGAGCAAGATGTTGACATAGTTATCAGTAAACAAATAATGTTACATCTTGAAGATTTCTTCAATCGTGGAGAGATCACACGACGTACAAGGCGCCGTAATCGCACAAAACTAACGAAAAGAAATACACGTAAAAAGACACCTTCGTAGAACTATTATTATTCATCTTTAACAACATTAACATCATTAACATCTTTCTCAATATTATACTCTGCGTATTTTTGGTGAAGGTAATTTAATGACATACTAGATAATGTAGTGGTCAGAAATAAGAAACATCCTGCGGTAAACGCAAGACGCCTGTCATATACGTAATCATTTTTTGTAATTACGTTTCGTTGAATAAATGGGTTAAAACGCAATATTAAAACAAAGCATACGTAATAGGTGAGTAAAGAACGAAGGTTCAAAAGATATTCATAAGAAAGAGGAAAAACTCCTGTCAATGACAAAGCAAAAAGTAGGTAGGAGAGATAAAGACTGTAAACGAAGAGTTTTTGATGCCATGATTTATTTGTCAAATTAAATATAAAATTTAGCATCTATAAACAAAACATAGAAATAAAAGAAAGTATGAAAGTAATGTAATGAAATTAAAAATTAAAAAAAAGTAATCGATTCAACAAATATTTATTAGCATCTATGATAAATATTTATTATTTTTGTAATTCTACTTTGTTACCGTCCTGGCGTTCGGTATAAATTTTAAGTGTTCTTGCACTACAGTCTCCTGCTTCCACAAATCTGGGCATCCAAAAATAAGGTATTGTTTTTTCGGTATTTGGAAATAACGATTCATAGATGCTACGATAGTAAATCTGCTCTTGTGTTTGTGGTGTATTATGGTTCCATTTATCAGAGGATTTTAGATTCATCCATTTTACCTTTTCTTGAATAATTTCAAACCACGACGAAGAAACACTTGATACGCCATCACTAAACGCCTCTTTAGTCCTCCAAACAATATCATGTGGTAAAAGGTCAGGCGCCATTTCACATATTGCTTGTCGCAGCAATTGTTTTTCGCATATTACGTCACTTTTACGCGTTAGAGGATTACGCAATTCAATGGGAAGGCTCAAGTAGTAGTTAACGAAATTTTTGTCTAAAAATGGTGTTCGGGGTTCAAGACCATTTGAAGAAATTGATCTGTCTGAACGCAGCACATCAAAATTATGAATATTTGACACTAAACGCCGACATTCCTTGTCAAACTCAAGGTCGTTTGGTGCATTTAGAAAATACAAATATCCACCAGTGACCTCGTCACTACCATCACCATTAAATACAACTTTGGCATCGGTTGTCTCCGCGATGTATTTTCCGATTAAGTAGTTTCCCACACTTGCACGCACCGTTGTAGTATCATAGCTTTGTATTGCGTCAATCACTTCTGGAATGGCGTTGAAAAACTCATCAGGTGTAAGAATTATTTCGGTGTGCTCTGTATTCAAATATTCTGCAACAATTCTGGCATTTTTAATGTCTTCTGAACCAGGCATACCAATACTAAACGTTTTAAGGCGACGTTCTTGACTTGAATAATATTTGTTGACAAGAGCGGTTATTACACTACTATCAAGACCACCCGAAAGAAGACACGCTATAGGTCGTTCAGTTGTCCCAACTACACGCTTTTGAACGGCAGCATCAAGATGATAGAAAATCCCTTCTATTGCGCTTCTTTCAACGCTACACATATGACTGGGAATTATCGTTGTAGGTGACGACAATTTGAAATAACATTTATTAGTCAATATTGGTCGCCAATCCGAATTTACAAGAAACGACTTTGAATATGAAGAAAATGTACCTGGTGGAACTGGTTTGATGACAAAAGGTCGTTGACTATCATATAGGCGTCGGTTTCCAGAACTCATACTGGTCCTATAATTACCCCACGTTAGGTGTCCATTTTCACCGAGTAAAGGAGATAACATTTTCACTTCAGAGGCAAAAGCAATTATTGATTCGGTAGTGATATTTTCAACATTATTACTTTTATTTATTTCATCATCATGATTTACTTCCAAGATATAAAGGGGTCTTACACCAAATGGATCCCTTGCAATATAGATTTTTGGTTCACTACTAAGGTCGCTTGTATCATATAGCATGATAGCAAAGACTCCATCTAGCATAGATACAGTATATTCGAATCCGTATTTTTTATACATACGAATGATGACTTCACAGTCAGAACCAGTGGTAGGATTTATACCCATCATTTTGTATAGTTTCTTGTAATTGTAAATTTCACCATTGCAAATTAGTGTAATTCCTCCAATCGTCATTGGTTGATTTGAAGATTGATTTAGTCCATTGATAGCAAGTCGTTTAAATCCAATGATCAGTTTTTCACTGTATGTTGCCAGTTGTGAATCTTCGGGTCCACGATTATTACCTCTGTCAAAAGCTGTTTTGATGACTTTATCGTCATAAGTTTGTTTGTTGTTTAGTAACCCGAATATTCCACACATTATATTATGTTGTAGTGTAAATTATTCTTTATGTTTTTCCATAATAATATTTGTATTGTTATTATATAAATGTTACAATATAACACCAGACAATCCAATTTAACGCCAATTGATACCGACGCAAAGATGTATGGGGTTATTGAAGGTGCCCAGATTAACAATCAGCGACGCAGTGCTGAACTAAACGAACGTATATCAGTACGTAATTTGCCGTCTGCACCATTACAACCACATTTTAGCATTCGTCCAGTATCTACAAAATACGACATGATGTCAATCATCGACCGACGCGCAAAACCAACTGTTCCAATCCAGCATCTGCCTACACACAATGTAGCTACCAACTTTAATCCAGGAAACGCCCAAGCACCATGGGAAGGATTTGCGTCAAATATAAATGACGAATCAACCTTGCGAAACCAATTTTTTGCTATTCAAAAGTGTGATAAGGCTGTCTATGTTCCTTCTTCAAAAAGTGATCTCTACGAGGTAAAAGTTGGAGGTCGTCAAGAGTTACAGCCACACAATGGACTTTTTGAGAAGCCTGATTTAGCACCGTTCAATCCAAATCCAGATATGACGAACGTTGGACATAACTTGTTTCATAATAATACACGCGAACAAATTAAAAATATTTAGACATATGCGATAAAATAAGAATGAGATTTAAATTAATATTAAAAACAAACATTATAATGGAACGGACTGATACAGACAGTATTACATTGGAATATTTAACCAATCCTCTTTATCAGTGTGAATTAATGCGAACAAATAAAAACGAACATGTAGAATGTGTTTCAAAAGCGGACTTGAAGTTTTATAGAAAGCGTATAAATTCGCTCAGTCGTGAACTTCTTAGAGGAAAAATGTGTGACGATTTATTCCATAAAGATGTGAAGGACGCTCACGATGAATTTGTCCGTGTAGCGATAAATTATCTTAAAATGAAAGATACGGCTGATATATTACAGGATGAATATAAGCAAACAGATATAGATGAAGATAGTATTTCAAAAACCACATCAACCGAAACAAATCAATTCGATATTTGTAATGCGAATAATCTGCTATTTACAAAAAGTGAAAAAGTATCAACATTAGATAATTTTGTTACAAATAAAGTTGTCAAAGTTGCGGAAGTCAAGAAGCATCCTCAACGACGAAACGTGAATTTGCGTTCTGATGACCTTCGTAACAAAGGTTTAAAAAAGAAGAAAAGTAAACAAAACAGTGTAATTTCAGTTATAAATGAATAATATTATATTTACAAAATTTAATATTTCATTATAATAATGAATAAAGAAAATTACTCTATCATTGTCCCTTGTGTCAAAACATATAATGTTATTAGGAATAAATATTACAATAATATTTACTACGGAGATGTTGCCGGAATTGCAGGTTGGTTTTATCAAACAGCAGGGCCTGATATAAATGATATTACAATTACAGTATATGGAGGTATCCATCAAACATTTCCTAATCCACCGCATCTAACAGTTGAAATAACACATGATAATTACAATAGTGGGAGACTTCATATGAGCGAAGGCCAAGACGGTTATTGGTACAAACAAGAACTAAGAAGAAGTGGAAATAAATACAAAAGAACTAACTAACTAGACGTGGTGTTGATAAAAAATATCAATAATGTAAGGGTTTATTTAAATACTTATATTATTCACTTTTAATGAATGCTCAAAAAGAAAATATGAATACATATTAGTATGGTATCTGATAAAAACAAAATGTCCAAAAAAGGTAAAAAAAAAATCAACGCAGATTTCCAAAAAGCCAATTGTAGTGCAGGTATTTCCACCAACGATTTTACGTGTTATACAAGTGATACATTGAAAAAAATGAAACAATTGTGGAACTTGCGACACCCGGATGCAACAATTAATGAAACAGAGGATCGGGATATTTGGGAGGCATTGAAAGATAATATGAGTGATGTTTGTAACTCAGAAAAGTGTTGGCTTCGTCAAAAGTTCGCGAAATACGACTTACCGAAAGAGTTAATCGCATACACGTTTGCTCCGACCGCACCAAAATTATGGATTAAAAATCCAAACGAGTGGTTATCTAGCGTAGATATTGAAAAGGTTATGCATCAGTATGAGAGGAAGCACAAAGAATTTGAATTCATAGGCCCGTCTCCGATAGATTTTGATAAAAGGGTTGAGGATGGACAATGTGTGTGGAATGAGCTATGTACATTTGATTTGAAAAAACAACTTGTTCGAAAAAAATCAAAAATAGGTTTTATATTTAATACTGATCCACATTATTTGAGTGGTTCACATTGGGTTTCACTTTTCGTTGACCTCAATAAAAAAAACATTTTTTTCTTTGATAGTACAGGTGATGACATTCCTAGTGAAGTGAAAACTTTAATAGAACGAATAGTAGAACAAGGGAGAGAAATAGGATTCGAAATGAAACCACTTATCAACAAAAGGGCGCATCAAAAAGGAGATACGGAGTGCGGTATGTATTCTTTATATATGATAATAACATTGTTGGAAAATAAACACACGCCAAATTATTTTATGACGCATCGCATATCTGATGCAGAAATGGAAAAAATGCGTCATGTTTATTTTAATCAACCAGGATTATAAGTGAAAAATTGATATTTTTTCCAACGTGTATGATTAAGTCATTAACAATGAATCAAGATAACGAAACATTGGCAATTTCAGTGGTGAATGATACATTAAATGATACAATGAATGACACAAATGGAGATTATTATAATCTAAATGACAATGTCGATAATGTCAACAAGAACAATAATGACACAGATGTTAATGTTAACACAGAGTTTCGGTGTTTTAAAATACTTCGTTTCACTTTATGTTCAGCTATTTGTTTGGGAATAGGTATTATGTGTATTGTTGTTTCGCTTGATGAAGCTGATACTAGTAATGGTGGAAAAGTATTAACAGGAGAATACTTAGTTCTATTTGGATTTGGTGCTTTGATCTTATTGTGTATGGCTGTGTGTTGTAGTGCTGTTATATTTGGTCGTTGTTGCGAGATGTGTTGTAATCTATGTGTGGCTTGTAATTAATTTCAACTAAATTATTAAAATCTAGTTAAAATCATTTATTAAATTACAATTTGTTGTTACAATTTGTTGTTACAATTTGTTGTTACAATTTGTTGTTATAAATGTTATTACAAAATC
>MDTD01200490.1_pt1 | contig 19564 bp, 19 predicted proteins | sample 811221 | NCBI WGS metagenome assembly MDTD01 (sample SAMN05326646, study PRJNA326480) | marine metagenome | isolation source: seawater | place: Pacific Ocean: South West | collected 2011 | reverse complement strand
GAACATGCGCCGCGAGGGCTTCGAGCTGACCGTCGGCAAGCCCCAGGTCGTCACCCGGAAGGGGCCGAACGGGCAGACGCAGGAGCCCTTCGAGCACCTGACCATCGACGCCCCCGAGGAGTACCTCGGTGCGATCACGCAGCTTCTGGCTGCCCGCAAGGGCCGCATGGACAACATGACCAACCACGGCACGGGTTGGGTGCGCATGGAGTTCATCGTGCCCTCACGCGGGCTCATCGGCTTCCGTACCGAATTCCTCACCACCACGCGCGGGACCGGCATCGCCAACGCGATCTCGCACGGCTACGAACCGTGGGCGGGTCAGATCGTAACGCGCCAGAACGGGTCGATCGTCGCCGACCGCTCCGGCGTCGTGACCCCCTTCGCGATCATCGCGCTCCAGGAGCGCATGAGCTTCTTCGTGCAGCCCACAGAAGAGGTCTACGAGGGCATGGTCATCGGTGAGAACTCACGAAGCGATGACATGGACGTCAACATCACCAAGGAGAAGAAGCTCACCAACATGCGCTCCTCCACGGCCGACACGTTCGAGTCCATGACTCCGCCGCGCCTGCTCTCCCTGGAGGAGAGCCTGGAGTTCGCGCGCGAAGACGAGTGCGTTGAGGTGACCCCCGAAAAGGTGCGGATCCGCAAGGTGATCCTCGACCAGACCGAGCGTGGTCGCGCTGCATCGCGCCTGAAGCGGCAGGACGCCAACGCCTGACCGGCGTCGCCCACGGGTCGACTCGACCGCGGACGGATCAGCCGTTGAGGATCAGCTCCTCCAACTGCTCGAGCATGTGCGCGGGCAAGTCCGAGTCCGGTCCTGTCGCGTTGAGTACGATCGCGACAGCCGTCTGGGACTCCGGGTGGTACATCGCGAGGGCCTGGTAGCCGAGGCCATTGCCGGTGTGCCCGATCCAGTCGCCGATGCGACCGATGCCGAAACCGTACTCGTCGTAGAACGGGCTCGCGGGGTCGGGGGAGGTGTCGCGCCACTCCGAGAGCCGACGCTCCTGCGAAGCGTCCGACACGAGCGTTCCCGCGCCCAGCGCCTCGGCCCACGCGGCAAGGTCTCCCGCCGTACCGAACAGGCCGCCGGCGGCAGAGAACGCGCTCGCGCGGACGGCGGGAAGCTCCTCCACGGTGCCGTCAGCATCCACCTGGAAAGGGGCTGCGGTCCCCTCCGGTGGCAGAACGTTTCCCGGATACACGACTGACGCGAGCTGGAGCGGCTCCAGGATGCGTGACGCGACCGCCTCGGGCCAGCTGAGCCCCGAAGAGGTGTCGATGATCTGCCCGAGTAGGACCGTGTTGGTATTGGAGTACTCGTAGCTCGTCCCGGGAACGAACTCCTCGGGAACGCCGTCCGTGAGCCCGTACAGGGTCGTGTCGGTCCAGCTACGCGTCCAGTCCTCGACCAGCAGGTCGACAAGGCCCGCTTGCGTCGAATAGCTGGGCACCCCCGAGGTCATCGTGGCAAGCTCATCGATCGTGGCGGCCGTCTCGATCCCGGTTCCGGCAGTGGGCGCCGGCGCATCGAGATCCAGGATGCCGTCGTCGGCTAGCTGCAGCACGACGGTCGCGACGAACGACTTGGTCACGCTGCGGTAGGCAAACAGGGTGTTATCGGTCACTGGCGTGCCACTGGCATCCGCAACTCCGGCAGGGTAAACCGTGGTCGCCCCGTCGCGGCGGATAGCGATCGCGCCGCCGGGGACGGATGCCGATTCGAGCGCTGCGGCGAAAGCCTCGCTTACCGGGTTCGAGGGCGCTGCGGCGCTGCATCCGGACACGAGTGCTGTGACGGTGGCGGCCGTGATAGCTCCCGCGAGCATGCGCCCGCGATATCGGGTGTGGCGGGTCATCGTTCCAGCCTAGAACGAGAGTTCAGCGCATTTCGGACACCAGGACGGCGCTCGTGCCCGCGACGAGGGCCTCGAAGACGTGCGCTGCATCGCCCGGATAGCAGAGGTAATCGCCGGGCTCCAGGTCGAAGGGTGAGTCGCGCGGACCGACGCGTGCGCTGCCCGAGAGGAGGACCACATGCTCAGTGGTGCCCGTCGGATGAGCGTCCGAGAGTCGCGGCGAGCCTGGTTCGGCGCGGAGGAGGTACAGGTCACGCCTGACGTTCGGTGCGGCAGCCGACAGGAGCAGCGCCTCGTACGCAGAGCCCGCGGCTCGCACTCCGTGGCCATCGCGCGCTCGGATGAGCGTCGGCTCGCTCTCGCGATCTTCCACCAGTGCGGCGAAGGGCGCGCCGAGAGCGGTGGCGATCGCCCACAGGGTCTCGACGTTGGGATTGGCCGAACCTGCTTCGATTTGCGAGATGGTGGCCTTGGACACGCCCGAGCGTCGAGCAAGCTCTGCGGCAGAGACCCCCGCGCGTTCGCGTTCGCGGCGCACGGCGGTCGCGATGCGAGACGCCAAGCTCATATGGTTCAGTATGCCGAACGATTGTCTATTTGACCAAACGAAATGGCTGCTGCAGGATGGCGAGCATGGAGCCGGTCGACGTGCCGCCGGAAGGCGGCGAGACGGATGCCGCACGCGGAGCGTGGCGCCAGGGCGTGAGTGTCGCGCTGGCGACAAGCGCGTACGGCGTTTCGTTCGGGGCGCTGTCGGTCGCGGCGGGACTTGATGTCTGGCAGACCTGCATCCTGAGCCTCGTCATGTTTACCGGAGGTTCGCAGTTCGCCTTCGTCGGGGTGATCTCCGCCGGCGGACTCGCGGCGATCCCCGCAGCCGTCGCGTCTGCCGCGCTCTTGGGCGTGCGAAACGTCGCGTACGGCATCCGGATGTCGACCCTGCTGCCCCCGGGGCGCTTGACCCGCATCGTCGCGCCGCAGTTCACAATCGACGAGTCCACGGCAGTCGCGCTCGCGCAGCGAACGCCACGCGCGCGAACCGTCGGCTTCTGGGTCACCGGCATCGGGATCTATGTCGGCTGGAACCTCTCGACCCTTATTGGTGCTCTCCTGGGCGACGTGCTCGGCGATCCGCGCGCGTACGGACTCGACGCCGCGGCCGCAGCCGCTTTCCTCGCCCTGCTGTGGCCGCGTCTGCGCGGAAGGCAGCCCATCGTCGTGGGGATTGCGGCCGCCGTCGTGGCTACCGTGCTGACGCCTTCGCTCATGCCCGGTCTCCCGGTGCTGATCGCCGCTGTGGTCGGTATCCTGGTCGGCTGGTTCGACTGGGGCTCGCGGTCCGCCGCGACGCGCACCGCCGGTGTCGAGGGGCTCGACGAACCCGACGATCTTCCAGAGCGGGAGGGGCTGCCGTGACGTTGTGGAGCGCAATCGCGCTGGCATCGGTGATCTGTCTGGCTCTCAAGGTGACCGGATACCTCGTTCCGCCGCGCCTCCTCGAGGCGCCGCGGCCCGCGCGGATCGCCGACCTGTTGACGGTCGCGTTGCTCGCCGCGCTGGTTGCCGTGCAGACGCTCGGGGTCGGCGAGGCGATTGTGGTGGATGCCCGGGTCCCCGCCGTCCTGGTGGCGGCGGGCCTGCTCCTGCTGCGCGCGCCGTTTCTTGTCGTGGTGGTCGCGGCAGCTGCGGTAGCAGCAGCGCTGCGGTGGTGGGGTCTGGCTGTCTGAGGTTTCGTGCAGCGCCACCGCGATACAGTGATGCGGTGCAGCGCTTCTCGTTCCTTCGGCTTGCCGCGTGGGTTGTTGCGCTGGTTGTCGGGGCGATCTATGGGGCCGCAGGTACCGTCAGTCACGCATATCGCGTATTCGGCATCCCGGTGGGACTCGTCCTAGCCATGGTCGCCGGCGCGGCAGTCATCATCGCGGTGCGCCTGCTCACGGCTGACCGGTGGGCTGCGCTTGCCACCGGGCTTGGCGCCATGGGTGTGACGATCGTCCTGTCGGGCACCGGAGCCGGCGGTTCAGTGATCGTGCCGCAGTCGGTACTGGGCGTCGTATGGACCTTGTGGCTTCCCCTTGTCACCGCTTTCGTGGTCGCCTGGCCCGAGCGGGTCGATCGCGGCCGGGCGGTCGAGGCAGCCGACTAGACTTGCATTCGTGACGTATGTGATCGCCCTTCCCTGCGTCGATGTCAAGGATCGCGCCTGCATCGACGAGTGCCCCGTCGACTGCATCTATGAGGGGGAACGTAGCCTCTACATCCACCCTGACGAGTGTGTCGACTGCGGCGCCTGCGAGCCCGTGTGCCCCGTCGAGGCGATCTATTACGAAGACGATCTGCCCGAGGAATGGCAGGACTACTACAAGGCGAATGTCGAGTTCTTCGATGACCTCGGCTCGCCCGGGGGAGCAGCAAAGGTCGGTGTGATTCCCAAGGATCACCCGGTCATCGCTGAGCTGCCTCCGCAGAACCACTGATCCCGGATTTCGACGGATGGGCGTCGCCGATCTGGCCGATTACCCGTGGGACGCGATGGTGCCCCACGCTGCGCAGGCGCGCTCCCACCCCGACGGGATGGTCGATCTTTCGATAGGTTCGCCGGTCGATCCGACTCCCGAGGTGATTGCGAGAGCTCTTGCCGCAGCGACCGACGCTCACGCCTACCCGCAGACGGTTGGAACGCCCCTCTTGCGAGAGGCGATCGTCGACTGGTATGCCCGCCGTCGAGGGGTTCCGGGGCTCACGATCGACGATGTGGTCCCGACGATCGGGTCGAAGGAACTCGTCGCCCTCTTGCCGCTGCTCCTCGGCCTCGGGCCCGGAGATGTCGTCGTCCATCCGGTGGCGGCATACCCGACCTACGAGGTCGGTGCACGAGTCGTGGGGGCGACCCCGATCGCGGCCGACGATCCGGAGCAGTGGCCCGAGAACACTCGGCTGGTCTGGGTGAACTCGCCGGGCAACCCCGACGGCGCCGTGCTGGATGCTGCGGCGCTGCGTACCGCCCGGGAACGCGCGAGCGAGCTCGGAGCGGTGTTCGCGAGCGACGAGTGCTACGCCGAGCTCGGGTGGGAAGCGCCGTGGGACCGCGAGCAGATTCCGTCAGCTCTGGACCCCCGCGTCACCGGAGGGAACAACACCGGAGTCCTGTCGGTGTACTCGCTGAGCAAGCAGTCGAACCTCGCGGGCTACCGCGCAGCCTTCGTCGCGGGCGACACCGCGATCATCCAGCGGATGCTGACAGCCCGTAAGCACCTGGGGCTGATGCCGCCGGCGCCCGTTCAGGCGGCGATGGCTGCCGCCCTGCGCGATGACACGCACGTCGCCGAGCAGCGGGAGCTGTACCGGCACCGGCGCGGGATCCTGCTTCCCGCCGTGCAGGAAGCGGGATTCCGGGTCGATCGGAGCGAGGCCGGCCTGTACCTGTGGCTTACGCGCGGTGAGGACGCCTGGACCTCCGTGGAGTGGTTCGCGCAGCGCGGCATCCTGGTCGGACCTGGCGTCTTCTATGGCGCGCAGCACTCGCACCACGTCCGGCTCTCGTTGACGGCAACCGATGAACGTATCGCCGCTGCGGCGGATCGCCTCCGCGCGGGCTAGACACCCCCCCCACGCCCGCTCGGGCACCGCGCTGCGAGGTTTCCTCCATCGAAAGAGCACCCGCTTTGGCTGTGCGCACAGTAGGCCGGGCCGACTACTAGGCTGTAAAGGCAGCCCGGGCACCGACGCGTGCTTGGACGGCTCCGCGAGGCGGCGAACCCGTCCCGGTGCCGACGACAGCCCCAGACAATGCAAGGAGGCGCCGTGGACGACGCGCAGACCCCGCAGCAAAAGGCCATCCTGACCGTCGGCGATCGGACCGCGGAGTTCCCCGTGCTCCACGGCACCGACGGAGTACCGAGCATCGATGTCGCAACCTTTACGCGGCAGACGGGGTACACGGCCCTGGACTACGGATTCGTCAACACCGCCTCCACCAAGTCGGCGATTACCTATATCGACGGGGATGCCGGCATCCTGCGCTACCGCGGTTATCCGATCGAGCAGCTCGCGACTCACAGCACGTACCTCGAGGTCGCGTGGCTGCTCATCTACGGCGAGCTGCCCACGGCCGACGAACTCGCGGAGTTCGACAACCGCATCCGTCGCCACACACTGCTGCACGAGGACCTCAAGCGCTTTTTCGGCTCGCTGCCGCCGACCGCGCATCCGATGTCGGTGCTGTCGGCGGCGACGGCCACTCTGTCGACCTACTACGAAGACGAGTCCGACCCCCACAATCCCGAGCACGTCGAGGTCAACACGATCCGGCTTCTCGCGAAGCTCCCGGTCATTGCGGCCTACGCCCACAAGAAGAGCATCGGCCAGGCTTTCCTGTACCCCGACAACTCGATGAGCTTCGTCGACAACTTCCTCAAGCTCAATTTCGGTGTCCTATCGGAGCTGTACGACGTCAACCCCGTCGTATCCCGGGCGCTCGAACGGTTGCTGATCCTGCACGAGGACCACGAGCAGAACGCGTCGACCTCGACGGTGCGCCTGGTCGGGTCGACCGGCGCCAACCAGTTCTCGTCGATCTCGGCGGGTATCAACGCGCTTTACGGCCCGCTGCACGGCGGTGCGAACGAGGCGGTTCTCTCGATGCTCGCCCGCATCCGAGACTCGGGCGAGAGCGTCGAACGCTTCGTCGAGCGGGTCAAGAACAAGGAGGACGGCGTCAAGCTCATGGGCTTCGGGCACCGGGTCTACAAGAACTACGACCCGCGCGCAAAGCTCGTGAAGGAGTCGGCCGACGAGGTGCTCTCGGAGCTCGGTGTGCATGACCCGCTCCTGGATCTTGCCAAGCAGCTCGAAGAGATCGCCCTCAACGACGACTACTTCAAGGAGCGTCGCCTTTACCCGAACGTCGATTTCTACACCGGCGTCATGTACAAGGCGATGGGCTTCCCCACGCGCATGTTCACCGTGCTGTTCGCGATCGGCCGCCTTCCGGGATGGCTCGCGCACTGGCGTGAGATGAACGCCGACCCGCAGACCAAGATCGGCCGCCCGCAGCAGCTGTACACGGGCGCACCCGAACGCACCTACCCTGGCGTCTGAGTCAGCTGTCGCGGCGGGACTCTGGCATTCTGAACGGATGCCGAAACTCCTCGTCCGCGTTCCCTCCCCGCTGCTTGCCGACGGCGAGCTGACGCACCTCGACCGGGTCGAAGCCGATCCGGACCTCGCCCTGTCGCAGTGGCGGGACTACGTCGCGGGGTACCGCGACAGGGGATGGCAGGTCATCGATGTTCCTGCGGCACCGGACCAGCCCGACGGCGTCTTCATCGAGGATGCCCTCGTCATATTCGACGACATCGTGGTGATCGGTCGGCCCGGCGCCGAATCCCGGCGCGGCGAAATCGCAACGGCCCGCGCGGTAGCAGAGACGCTCGGTTTTCCTGTGCACGAGATCGAAGCGCCGGGCACCCTCGACGGCGGCGACGTGCTCAAGATCGGGCGCACCGTCTACGTCGGGGCGTCATCGCGGACCAATGATGACGGCATCCGCCAACTGGAGGCCCTGCTGAGCCCTCGGGGATGGAAGGTCGTCGCGGTGCCGGTGACACGCGTCCTGCATCTGAAGAGCGCGGTGACGGCGCTTCCTGATGGAACCGTCATCGGGTACGAGCCGCTCGTCGACGACCCGTCGGTGTTCCCCCGATTCCTCCCCGTGCCCGAAGAGCACGGCACCGCCGTTGTCGTCCTCGACGAGGCGACAGTCCTGATGTCGGCCGATGCACCGCAAACGGCTGCGCTTCTCCGCTCGCGCGGGCTCACCGTCATCCAGACACCCGTGACGGAGTTCGAGAAACTCGAGGGGTGCGTTACGTGCCTCTCAGTGCGCGTGCGTCGCTGACGCGCAGATTCGACCTCGCCTCAGGCGTGGAGCGCTTCGTTGAGGGTCACCCCGACGCCAGCGCGGCGGACTGCCTCGATCGCTCCCGTGAGCGAGTTGCGGCGGAACAGGATGCCGTCCCGGCCCGAGAGCTCAGCACCCTTGACTGTCGTGCGCGTACCGTCAGCGCCGACAGGCTCGTCGGCGAGCACGATCTTCGACCCTGCGGTGACGTACAACCCTGCCTCGACGACGCAATCGTCCCCCAGAGAGATGCCGATGCCCGCGTTTGCGCCGAGGAGGGAACGACTCCCGATCGAGACACGGTGCGTGCCGCCTCCCGAGAGTGTGCCCATGATCGAGGAGCCGCCGCCGATGTCGCTGCCGTCACCGACGATGACGCCCTGTGAGATTCGGCCCTCCACCATGCTCTGGCCGAGGGTTCCGGCGTTGTAGTTCACGAAGCCTTCGTGCATCACGGTGGTTCCGGGGGACAGGTACGCGCCCAGCCGCACGCGAGACGCGTCGCCGATGCGGACGCCCGTGGGCACGACGTAGTCGGTCAGGCGCGGGAACTTATCGAGGCTCTGTACCTGGATGCCGGCGCGTTGCAGTCGTGCGCGGCGCCGGTCGAGCTCGCGCGGGTCGACGGGTCCGGCGTTGGTCCAGGCGACGTTGGGGAGCGCACCGAAGATGCCGTCAAGGTTCAGGTTGTTCGGAGCGACGAGTCGGTGTGACAGTGCGTGGAGGCGGAGGTAGGCATCCGGTGTGCCCGAGGGTGCCGCGTCGAGATCGATCTCGATCTCGACCTGCTCGATGCTGACGCCGCGCGTGTCATCCGTGCCCACAGCCTCGGCTACCAGAGCTCGTGCGGCCTCGTGAGCGTCCCGGTGATCAGACAGTGCCCCCGCCTGAGGCGACGGGTACCAGGTGTCCAGAACCGTGCCGTCTGCCGCGACAGTTGCCGCCCCGATACCGCTGATCTTCCGCTGTGCCGTCATCGTTCCAGGGTATCGAGTCGCGCCCCGGGCGCTGCTCCTGTCACGCCCCGCCCATCGCACAGCTTCGACCCCTGGCTAGACTCGAGGAGTGCTGGACCTGACCTCGAATGCTGTCGATCTCACCCGCGCGATCTGCGATATCCCCAGCGTCTCGGGAGACGAAGGACATCTCGCGGACCTGATCGAGCAGGCAGTGGGCGACCTGCCACACCTCGAGGTCATCCGAGACGGCGACACGATCATCGCTCGCACGAATCTCGGGAGAGATCGCCGGGTTGCCATCGCCGGCCACATCGACACCGTCCCCATCAACCGCAACGTTCCCACGCGAACGGTCGACATCGACGGCGAAGAGTTCATCTGGGGCCGCGGCACCGTTGACATGAAGGCCGGAGTAGCGGTGCAGCTCAAGCTTGCCGCCGACCTCGTCGCGCCGAAGGCTGACATCACGTGGATCTGGTATGACCACGAGGAGGTGGCTGCTGCCCTCAACGCGCTCACCCGCATCGCAGCGACCCGGGCCGACCTGTTGGCCGCCGACTTCGCTATTCTCGGGGAGCCCTCCAACGGCCAGGTGGAGGGCGGCTGCAACGGCCACATGCGGGCGATCGTCAGAACGCACGGTGTGCGTTCGCACAGTGCACGGTCATGGATCGGCGAGAACGCCATCCACAAGGCGGCACCGATTCTCGAGCGGCTCGCCGCCTACACGGCGCGGGAGGTTCCCGTTGACGGGCTCGTCTACCGGGAAGGTCTGAACGCTGTTCGCATCACGGGCGGTGTGGCAGGAAACGTCATCCCCGACGTCTGTGAGGTCGAGGTGAACTACCGCTTTGCTCCCTCACGCAGTGGCGCCGAGGCCGAGGCGCACGTGCGAGAGGTCTTCGACGGGTTCGAGGTCGAGGTCATCGATATGGCCGAGGGCGCGCGGCCGGGGCTCGATGACCCGCTGGCGCAGGAGTTCGTCACTGCCGTTGGCGGTACCGCGCAACCCAAGTACGGCTGGACGGATGTGGCACGGTTCTCGGCTCTCGGCATCCCCGCTGTCAACTACGGCCCGGGAGACCCGCAACTCGCTCATCACGACGAAGAGCGCGTTGCCGTTGCCCAGATTCTGGATGTCGAGCGCGGGCTGCGCGCGTGGCTGACCTGACGGCACCGGCGCCGCCATCCCGGCGGTCGCTACCGCCGGCGCTGACGATCGCGCTCATCTATCTCGCTGCGCGTGCCGTCACGTTCGGCTTCCTGATCCTGGCTGCCGCGTTATCGGCCGAGGGAACACGCTTCGGTGCGGGGGCGAGTGTCCAGGATCTCGTCGTGGGGTGGGATGCCCAGTGGTATTGGTTCCTGGCGGTCAACGGTTACCCCGCCGACCTTCCTCTCACTGACGCGGGCGCTGTCGCCGAAAATCAGTGGGCGTTCATGCCGATCTACGCATACCTCGCTGCCGCCATCGCGCCGCTCGTGGGCGGTTGGTGGGGAGTCGCTGCCGTTCTGATATCTCTGGCAGCCGGGTACGGCGCAACCTACGTGCTGTACCGGATGCTGCGGGGTCGGATCGGGGGATCGGCTGCCATCTGGGCGTCCGCCTTCTTTGCTGCCGGTCCGTTGGCTGCACTGTTCCAGGTGGGCTACGCGGAGGCGCTCTTCCTGCTGTGGCTCTTCTTGGCGCTGTGGGCTGTCACCGCCCGCCGCTTCGTGTGGGTGTATCCGCTGGTGGTCCTGATGGGCTACACGCGGCCCGGCGTTCTCGCGTTCGCACTGTTCATCGGGCTCTTCGGAATCTGGCGCTTCTTCTCACGCCGCGCCGAACCGCTTCGTGTGCGCGAGGTCATCCACATCGTCGCCCTGGGCGCGCTCGCCACCGCTGTGGGGTTTTCCTGGCAGATCATCGCGGCTATCGTCACGGGGGATCCGGGCGCCTACCTTGCCACTGAACTCGCATGGCGGCGCAACTGGCTCCCGGACGATGCGGGGCACTTCCTGCCGTTCGACGCCTTCGTGCGCGGTGCTGCGTTCTGGGGGGAGGTCTGGGGGTGGGGGGCCGCCGGCGGAGTCCTCCTGCTCTCGGTGATTCTGGCCGGCGCGGCCGCGGCGCTGCTCTGGGCGCCGCAGGTTCGGGCGCTGGGACCCGAGATCCGCCTCTGGGCTGTCAGCTACCTCGTCTACCTGCTGGCGGTGTTCTTCCCCCAGTCGAGCATCTTTCGCCTCCTTGTTCCGCTGTCGCCCCTCTGGGGCGCCTTTGCGGTGCCGCGGTCCCTCGTGTGGCGCGTCGGCGTCCTCATCGCGTGCCTGGCCGGGCAGTGGTGGTGGATCTACAACATGTATGCCCTCGGCAATCGGTTCTGGCAAATCCCCTAAGCTTGATTGGTAGACCACGACGAAAGGGAGCCGCCATGGCAGCCATGAAGCCGCGAACCGGAGACGGACCGATGGAGGCCGTGAAGGAAGGCCGCCTCATCATCGTGCGAGTACCTCTCGAAGGCGGTGGCCGCCTTGTCGTCTCGGTGAACGACGCCGAGGCCAAGGAACTGTACGACGTGCTCGGCGGAGTTGTCGGAGCCGCGTAACACGCGATCATCTCAACGCGAAAGCGGCCGGTCGGTAGACCGGCCGCTTTCGCGTTGTCGGTGTGGCGCTTTAGACCGACGGGAGCGTCGTGAGCTGCAGGAGTCCTTCGCGCGCAGTGTTGAGCGCACCCAGGACAGCGGGGGACTGTGCAACCTCTTGAATGAGCGAGCGGTACGCGGTCGTCACCTCGTCGCGCTTGACCGGATCGGCGACGGCACCTCCGGCGAGGACTCGGGGGATGAGGACGGTACCGCCGGGGCGTACCAGTCGCAGTCCGTGTTCGACGTATTCGATGACGCCCTCGGGCTCGGCGTCGACCAACACGATGTCGTACGATGCCTCGTTCATGCGCGGAAGCACCTCGGCTGCGCGGCCCGTGATGAACCGGGCGCGAGCGGGCGGCACCTTCGCCTGCGCGAAAGCCTGACGCGCTGCCCCGAGATGCTCGGGCTCGACATCGATCGTGGTGAGAGTCGCCTGCGGCGCACCGCGCAGCAGCCACAGGCCGGAGACTCCGCCGCCCGTGCCGATCTCGACGATGTTCAGCGCGCGCCCGACGGCGGCGATGGTCGCACACTGCACGCCGACTGCCGCGCTGATCGGTTCGGCGCCCAACTCCAGCGCAGCCTCGCGAGCGCGGGCGATCGCGTCGGGTTCGACCGTGACCTCTTCGACGAATCGATTGACCGCGTGATCTCCCATGCACTGCCCTTTCCCTGAGGGGCAAGCCTACGTGCGCGCGCCCGGATTCTCGCTGAGGCGCGAGGGGTAATCTTGAGCCATGTTCAACGGGATCACGATCGAGAAGCTTTTGCTGATCGGTCTGATCGCCGGGATGATCATCGGCCCCCAGCGTCTTCCGCGCTATGCGGCAGCACTCGGACAGTTCGTGCGTCGAGCTCGCGACTTCGCCCGCTCCGCAGGCTCGCGCGTGAAAGAGGAGATGGGCGAGGACTTCGACGACGTGGATTGGCGCACGCTCGATCCGCGCCAGTACGACCCCCGTCGCATCATCCGTGAGGCCCTCCTCGATGACCCGCCGACACCGCCCGTCAAGCCGCAATCCGCAACGATGGCGGCCGCCGGCACAGCTGCTGCCGCGGCAGAGAGCGCAACGTCGACGAAGGCACCGCCGCTGGCCGCCGGCGAGACTCCGCCGTTCGATGCGGAAGCTACCTGACGCGCATCGGCAGGGAGCGGCCCGACAGTCCGCGGCCGGAGCCCAGAACCGCATCCGCGACGGCCTCGATTGCCGCCGCGGCGGGGTCGCCGGCATCCGTCACGAGGTGCACGTCGCCGGCGTCGCCTGATGCCCGCACGCCCTGACTGAGCGGGATGGAGCCGAGGAGCGGGACGGGTTCGGCATCCGTCTGCAGCGCGGTGGCGACAAGCTCCCCGCCGCCGGAGCCGAACAGATCGAGCACTGTGCCGTCGGGAAGGGTCAGCGGCGCCATGTTCTCGACGACTCCCAGCACGCGCTGACCGGTCTGCCGGGCCACGAGACCCGAGCGGATCGCGACGTCGGCGGCCGCGCGCTGGGGCGTGGTCACCACGATGACCTCGGCGTGGGGCAGGAGTTGTCCGACGGAGATCGCGACATCGCCGGTTCCCGGTGGCATGTCTAGCAGCAGAATGTCGAGGTCACCGAAGTGGACGTCGGTGAGGAACTGCTGCACGGTGCGGTGGAGCATCGGGCCACGCCACGCCACGGCGCCGAGCGGCTCCTCTCCCGAACCACGTCGCAGGAACATTCCGATCGAGATCACCTTCACCCCGTGCGCGACGGGAGGCAGCATGAGGTCATCGATCCGCGTCGGTTGCGGGGGCGTGCCGTCCGGTCCGACAAGACCCAGGATGCCGGGAATCGAGAACCCGTGGACGTCGGCGTCGATGAGCCCGACGCGCAGGCCCCGCGCTGCCAGGCTCGTCGCCAGCAGCGCGGTCAGTGTCGACTTGCCGACCCCGCCTTTGCCGCTCGTGACGGCGATCACGCGGGTCAGGGAATCGGGCCCGAACGGCATCGACCTGGCCGGGCGCCCGGCGCGCAGCATCTCGGTGAGGCGAGCGCGCTCCTGTGCATCCATGACCCCCACTGCGATCTCGGCGGAAGCCACGCCCGGTACCGACAGTGCGGCGGCACGAACATCGGATTCGATTCGAGCTGCAGCGGGGCATCCGGCGACGGTGAGCGCAATGTCGACCCATGCCGTGCCGCCATCGACGCGAGCGCCGCGAACCATGCCGAGCTCGCCGATCGGGCGGCGCAACTCCGGATCCATCACGGCGCCGACGGCGCGCGTGACCTCGTCTGCGGCTGTCACCGCACGCCCCCGCTCATCACGCCGAGCCGTCCTCGCGGACCGGAGACGCGTTCGTGGCGGGCGCGCCCTCGGTGTGCTGCGGCTCCGCGCGTTCGTCGAGCTTTCTCAGCAGCGATTTCAGCTCGGCGCGCAGCGTGTCACGGGTGACGACCTCGGAGGTGACTTCGGTGAGGGCGATGCGGAGGGCCACGATCTCGCGCGCGAGGTACTCGGTGTCGGCCAGGTTTCGTTCCGCGCGCTGGCGGTCCTGCTCGATCTGCACGCGGTCGCGGTCATCCTGGCGGTTCTGGGCGAGCAGGATGAGGGGAGCGGCGTAGGAAGCCTGCAGCGAGAGCATGAGCGTCAGGGCCGTGAAGCCGTTGGCCGCGGAATCGAACCGCAGATTCTCGGGGGCAGCAGTGTTCCACGCGATCCACGCGACGCAGAACAGCGTGAGGGCCACGAGGAACCACGGGGTCCCCATGTTTCGGGCGATCCATTCCGTGGCCCTGCCGAACCGATCCCGCGAGGGCTGAGGTGTGCGCCCGCGAATCGGCATGCTCGACCGACCGCGGGGGGCATCCAACCCCCGAGGCGAGCGCGCCATCACAGCTTCACCGGCCCTGTCCAGGGAAAGGACACCGGTCGCTGGTCGGTGGAGTGCGAGCGCCAGTCCTCGGGGAGGAGGTAGTCCAGGACGTCGTCGACGCTGACAACACCGACGAGGCGGTGGACCTGATCGACGACGGGCACCGACACGAGGTTGTACGAGGCGAGGATGCGGGCGACCTCGGCTGCCGTCGCGGTAGCCGCGAGCGGCTCGATGGTGTCGTCGATGAGGGAACCGAGCCGCTCGTGCGGCGGGTAGCGCAGCATCCGTTGGAAGTGCACGGTACCCAAGAACCGCCCCGTGGGAGTCTCGTACGGGGGAAGGGTGATGAACACTGACGCCGCGAGTGCCGGATGCAGTTCATGGCGGCGGATGAGCGCGAGCGCTTCGGCGACCGTCGCTTCGGCCGAGAGCACAATCGGCTCGCTCGTCATGAGACCACCGGCAGTGTCAGGGCCGTACTTGAGGAGCTCGCGAACGTCCTCAGCTTCCTCGGGCTCCATGAGGTCCAGGAGCTGCTCGGAGCGAAGGGCGGGAAGCTGCCCCAGAAGATCGGCCGCGTCATCCGGTTCCATGGCGTCGAGGATGTCGGCGGCGCGCTCGTCGCCCAGCTGCTCGAGGATGTGCGCCTGGTCGTCCTCGGGCATCTCTTCGAGTGCGTCGGCGAGGCGGTCGTCGGGGAGCTCTTCAGCGACCTCGAGCAGGCGTGCGTCAGGAAGGTCGAGCAGCGTATTGGCGAGGTCGGCGGGTTTCAGCTCGCTGAGGGTCGCAACGAGCTGTTCCGCCGACGGCTCCTGCGTCGAATCGAGTTGCTCGGTGACCTCATCCCAGCCGGCGAGCGTTGTCGGGCCCTTCGTGAACGGAGAAGCGCTCGTGCGGGGACGGCGCAGGAACAGCTGTCCGATGTCCCAGGCGCCCAGCCGGTCGCGCTCGATGGCGGCATCCTCGATGACCGCTTCCCCTGATCCGTCGCGGAAGTAGACCCGACGACCGAGAAGTTCGGCGAGGACCCGGACCTCGCCGCCGCGCTGCTGGAACCGGCGGACATTGATGAGGCCGGTGGTGATGACCTGTCCCGGCGCGATCGAGGTGACACGCCCGATAGAGACGAAGACGTTTCGCCGACCGGGGATCTCGACCACGAGTCCGACGACGCGGGGCGGGTCATCGGCACGGTAGACGACCACGACATCGCGGACGCGTCCGAGCCGATCGCCGGCAGGGTCGAAGACTGCGCAGCCAGAGAGGCGCGCGACGAAGACCCGCTGCGTGTTCACCCGTCCAGCGTAGCCCGGCGCCCGGGCATGGCCTCCTGCGGTTACGTGCGGCGATTCATGTCGACTCAGCGGACGGCGAGACCCGGCATGGGAGGATGGACGAATGAGCATGATGGGGGGCCAGTTCGCCCGCAACCTCGAGGACGTCGGACAGACCGTCGCGACCTTCGACAAGTACGAAGCCGCCCAGAAGGCGGTGTCCAAGCTCATCGCCGAAGACATTCCCGCCCGCGAGATCACGATCGTCGGTCAGGGGTTGCGTTCGATGGAGCGGGTCACCGGTCGCCTCGGCTACGCCACGGCAGCGCGATCAGGCGCGATCAACGGACTACTCCTGGGCATGCTGTTTTCTGCCGTCTTCGTACTCGGGATGCCGAACGTGCCGATCCAGGCCTTCGTCGGGGTGCTGTTCGTCGGTATCGCGATCGGCATGCTCGCCAGCTTGCTGACCTTCGCCATCGCGCGCCGCCGCCGCGACTTCGCGTCGGTCATGCAGTTCGTCGCCGACCACTACGACATCGCCGTTGCCGGCAGCAGCGCGGGAAGGGCACGCCAGGTGCTGGGACCGCAGGCTGCAGCGCCAGCGCCGCAGCGTACGCAGGTGGTCACCCCGCCGCCCGAGCGCCCGGCCGCGCCCCTGGAGCCGCCGCGCTACGGCCAGCGGATCGAAGACGTGACGCCGCCGGAGCCGGCGGAATCCGGCACTGATGCCTCATCTGCGCCGGGCACTCCCGACACCGGAGCCGGCCAGGATGCGGCGCCGCGGGGCGACGACAAGGCGTAGTCGCCCGCTCGGTGCGCTAGCGCGCGAGCCGCGCGATCCAGGCTTCGACCTCGTCGGCTGTGCGGGGGATGCCTGCTGACAGGTTCACGGGGCCCTCGACGGTCATCAATACGTCGTCCTCGATGCGAACGCCGATTCCGCGCAGTTCTTCGGGAACCGTGAGGTCGTCGATCTGGAAGTACAGGCCCGGCTCGATCGTGAACACCATCCCGGGCTGCAGGATGCCGTCGTAGTACATCTCCCTGCGCGCCTGAGCGCAGTCGTGAACGTCGATGCCGAGGTGGTGGCTGGTGCCGTGGACCATGTACCGGCGATGCTGGCCACCGGTGTCCGCAGCAAGCGCCTCCTCAGCGGTCACCGGCAGAAGGCCCCACTCCGCAGTGCGCGCAGCGATGACCTGCATGGCGGCTTCGTGGATCGAGCGGAAGGTCACCCCGGGGCGGGCTGCAGCGAACGCGGCATCCGCGGCCTCGCGTACCGTCTCGTAGACGCGTCGCTGCACGTCGGTGAACGTCCCGCTGACCGGCAGGGTTCGGGTGATGTCGGCGGTGTAGAGACTGTCGAGCTCGACGCCGGCATCGATCAGGATGAGATCTCCCGGTAGCACCGCGCCGTCGTTGCGGGTCCAGTGCAGGTAGCAGGCGTGGGGTCCGGATGCGGCAATCGTGTCGTATCCCTCGCCGTTGCCGTCGCTGCGCGCGCGCAAGTGGAACACTCCCTCGACAATCCGTTCCCCGCGGGGGTGTCGGGCGATTCGGGGGAGGTCGGCGACGATGTCATCGAACCCCGCTGCGGTCACGGCGACGGCTTCGCGCATCTGCGCGATCTCATCCTCATCCTTGATCAGTCGCATCTCCGAAACCGCGCGGGTGAGGTCGGCGTCAACGTCCACGACGCGCTCGCCGTCGGCTGGTGCGAAGGCGGCGATGTGGTCGGTACGGATGCCGAGGTCGGCAGCAACACCCGCCAGGGCCGGACGCGGCCCGATCCAGAACTCCCCGATGGACGCATCGGCGTAGAACTCTGCCGTCGTACGGTCAGCGCGCTCGCGGAAGTACAGGACTGCCTCGTGTCCGCCGTCGGGAAGCGGGTCCATCACGAGGATCGCGCCGGGTTCGGCATCCGGCCCCCACCCGGTCAGGTGTGCGAAGGCCGAATGAGCCCGGAACCGGTAGTCGGTGTCGTTGGAGCGCTGCTTGAGCTCACCCGCGGGAAAGACCAGGCGCTCGCCGGGGAAGGCCGCCGAGAGCGCGTGGCGGCGTCGCGCCGCGAAGGCGGCCCGCGACCGGGCGGGGGGGAACGTTTCGGGGCGCTCAGCCCAGCCCGTCGAGATCGTGTCGAGGAAGCCCTGCGGGAACGGCTGCTTGCGGTTCGTCGTGCTGGTTTCGGTCGCCGCAGTCGTCGTCGTGGCTTCGCTGTCGCCGGTCGTGCTCATTCATCCAGTCTCGCACGCGAGGTTCTCGTGGGTCAGGGTTGGGCTGGTTCCAGTTGCACCACGAGCGGTCGGTGATCGCTTCCGCTGCCGTCGACCGATGACAGAACGAGTGAACCCGTCACCGTCCACGCGTCGGTTGTCATGACGTGGTCGATGGCGGTGCCCAGTAGCGAGGGCCAGGCCGTGCTCCAGGTGCCCACGGATCCCGTGCCGCTGGCTGCCGCCGCATCCACGCACCGCCCGAGTTCGCCCCCATCGACGCCGAGTCCGCCGAAATGGTCGAGCGTCGCGTTGAAGTCGCCGGCCATGATGACGTTGTCGGCAGCGCACTGGTCGCCGAGCCAACGCAGATCGGCGCGCCAATCCTCCATGTAGCCGGAGCGGGGTGCGACGGCGTGAGCTGCCACGACGATCGGGCCGACCCCCGAAACGGGCATCGCTACGGCGCTTGGCACCGTGGATGTCGTGCTCGTGCCCTCCACCGACGATTCGATCACCGCATAATCGCCGAGATCGGGGGTGATGAGCAGGGTCGTCGATCCGGCATCCCAGGGCGTCGAGGGGTCTTTCGCGTGGTGTGCCCACATCGGATGGCCGAGCTCCCTCATCTCGATCGCGACCTGTTCGCCGGTCTCGATGGTCGTTTCGGGAAGAGCGACGATGTCGGCATCCATCGCGACGGCCAGGCGCGCGATCTCATCGGCGGAGGTCGCCGGTCCCGCGGTGTTCCAGGTCATGACGCGGATGGCGGTGTCGGTCTTTGCGGGAAGGCTCTCGGTGCCGATACCGCGGCCCAGGACGATAGCCCCGTTCGCGAGAACACCGATCACTGCAACGATCACGACGGTGATCGCGAGCGGTCGAATCGACCGAGCGAACGACGCGAACAGGGCGAGGATGCCGACCGCCGCGATGGCGAGGAGGATCACCCCGCGGAAAGCGATGATCTGGGCGATCGGTGCCAGGCGTTCCACCCGGAAGAAGTCGGGAGCGGTGAGCACCGCGACCACGGCGACCCAGATCACCGCAACGAGGATCCCCAGAGCTCGACGCACGTCCGCGAGCCTATGACAGCGTTCTGAGAGAAGGGTACGAGCCGCGCCGCGGTGAGCTGTGCACGCGGCGCTAGGCTCAAACGATGGACGACGAGCGGCTCTTCGAGGGACCCGCCGACCTGCATCTGCATTCGACGCAGTCAGACGGGACAGACGCGCCAGCTGACGTCATGCGGGCAGCGCATCGTCACGGCCTGCGCATCGCCGCCCTGACCGATCACGACACCGCCGCGGGTTGGGGTGAGGCCGCCGAGGCAGCCGCGTCCCTCGGCATGATGTTCGTGCCGGGCATGGAGATGTCGGCGCGCGATGACTGGCGCAGCGTTCATGTGCTCGCCTACCTGTTCGACCCCGACGACGAGAACCTGCGGGCGATGACCGAGCGGGTGCGGACCTCTCGCCTCGACCGGGCCCGGATGATCTCGGACCGGATCGCCCGAGACTTCGACCTCGAGTGGGAGGACATCCTCGAGCAGACCTCCGACGGAGCTACCGTTGGTCGCCCTCACATCGCCGACGCGCTCGTCGCTCGGGGGCACGTGCGCGATCGTGATGAGGCCTTCCGCGGCATCCTCAGCCCCCGGAGCCCCTACTACGTCGCCCTCTTCGCGCCCGACCCGGTGACGGCTGTCCGGCTCATCGTGGCAGCCGGGGGAGTGCCGATCCTCGCCCACCCTGCCGGGCGCGCGGGCCCCTTCCCGGCGCCGCTGGTGACCCGGATGCTGGACGCCGGTCTCGCCGGCTTCGAGCTCGGCCACCGCGACAACACTGCTGCCGGCATCCGT